>Ga0310786_10011018_pt1 | contig 11313 bp, 11 predicted proteins | sample AusTroGonzalo_MG_FD_203881 | JGI IMG/M metagenome (GOLD analysis project Ga0310786, IMG submission 203881) | Bovine rumen microbial communities from tropical cattle in Woodstock, Queensland, Australia - Gonzalo_03 (v2) (version 2) | ecosystem: Host-associated > Mammals > Digestive system >... | reverse complement strand
GCGGTCGGCGAAGGCCTCCCGGAAGCTGCGCTCGGCCTCGTCCTCCTCCCCCTTGGGGATCAGAAAGATGTAGTCCGGGTCTGCGGCCACAATGGCCTCCAGACTCAGTTCGTCCAGCGCCGTGTTCCCGTCCGCCACGTTGCGCAGGCCGAAGTCGGAGAGGATCTCGCAGGCGAAGTTGTCTTTCAAAGCTTTGTTTTTCGTAGCGGAGATCTGGAGCGCCAGATAGCTCCGCTCCGCCTGGCGATTGGCCTCAATGCTTCCCGCTGCCTCCTCCAGAACAGCGCGCATGGCCGCCTCTACGTCAATCACATTGGACTGATAGAGGTCGGCCCGTCCGGTGCGGGTGCAGAGGGAGGACATGATCTCCCGGTAATCCGCGAAGGACGCCACGGTGATGGGGAGGCATTCGACCCCCGCCTGTTCCAGCTGGGGGATCAGGTTCGTGTGAAAGCTCAGTTCGCCGGACATCAGCACCAGCTGAGGCGCCAGTGCCAGGATCGCCTCCAGGTTGGGGCGGGAGATCGTGCCGACGCTGACCGCCTCCGCGCCCAGACCGTCCAGATCCAGCGCGTCCTCGGTGACGCCGGCCAGGTCTCCGCCGGCCAGGAGCCAGAGTTCCGCCAGGGACCGGGACAGGGCCGCCACGCGCTGCGGCGTCTGCGCCGCGGGGAGGGAATCCGGCTGCTGCGCGCCGCAGCCGACGGCAAACAGCAGACAAAGGCACAAGAAAACCAGGCTAATTCGATGAAACATCGCGTTCAGCTCCCTTCCATTTTCGTCGATTTGTCCATCTGTTCCCAAGCATAAGCCAATTATATTTTGATTGCAATCTTTTTTCCGTTGTTCTGACAACATGGATGAGGTTTTTTATGATGGATTTCCTATATTCTGCTACAGCGCTTTTTTCCGGCGTTCCGGAAGCGGAAGCGCGAGTGCTGCTGCTGCGCATGAACGCTCATCTGCGCAGCTTTCACAAAGGGGAAGCGGTCTACCGCGCCGGGGATCGGGTGGCGGAACTGGGGCTGCTGCTCTCCGGCGGGATCAATCAGCAGTTCCATCTCCCCAGAGGGAACTGCCAGATTCTGGCCCACATCAAGCCGGGAGAACTCTTCGCGGAGGACGCCGCCGTGCTGCCGGAGCGGGAATTGCGCTGCGACTATATCGCGGACGGGGAGACGGAGGCCCTGTTTTTTCCGCCGGAGCGGATGTTCGCGGCATGTCAGGGGAGCTGCCAGTCCCACCGACGCCTGCTGCAAAACTACTTCCGGGCCATGGCCCTGCGCGGCCAGCGCCTCACCGCCCGGATGCTGCACACCGCACCCCGTTCCATTCGGGAGCGCCTGCTGTCCTACCTGAGCGACTGCGCCAGAGAATGCGGCGCAAACGCTTTCTCCATCCCGTTTTCCCGCCAGCAGCTGGCGGATTATCTGGGCGTGGACCGCAGCGCCCTGTCCAATGAACTGAGCAGGATGCGCGCCGACGGCCTGCTGCAGTTCCGAAAAAACCGCTTCCTGCTCTGCCGGGAGGACGCGAGGGAGCCGCAGCACTTTTCAGGGGATACCCTGATGGAGACATGGGGATTTCCCTGATTGTTTTCCCCTCGCATTCCCATACAATAAAAGGCAAGATACGCCAGAATACACAACAAAATACCGGTTTCCGAGCCGAAGGACCTGTGGCTGCGGCTATGGTGCTTCGGACGACGACGGCGGCAGCCGTCTCAGAGTTGGAGTGGAAACGCTCCGGCTTTCCGTGTTTGAGAAGGAAACCCTCCTCCGCACAGCGCGTCCCCATGCCCGGCTGTGCCGGTGGCGGTCTGTCCTTCCGGAAGGACGGGCCGCCGCTTTCTATTTTAATGAGGTATCCGACATGAAACAAATTCGAACCGAAGACGCCGTGGGGCATGTGCTCTGTCACGACATGACCCAGATCATCCCCGGCGTGTCGAAGGACGCCCGCTTTCGCAAGGGGCACATCGTGACAGCGGAAGACATCCCCGTGCTGCTGTCCATGGGCAAGGAATGGATCTATGTCTGGGAGCGGACGCCGGGCATGCTCCACGAGGACGAGGCGGCGGAGCGCCTGCGCGACCTTTGCCAGGGCGCGAACGTCCGGGCGTCAGCGCCCAGGGAGGGCAAAATCGAGCTGTTCAGCGGGATCGACGGGCTGCTGCGGGTGGACCGTGCCCGCCTGGACGCCGTGAATGCCATAGACGAACTGATGATCGCCACCCGACACGGCAACACGCCGGTCCGTGCCGGGGACAAACTGGCGGGAACCCGCGTCATTCCGCTGGTGATCCCGGAGGCGCGCTTGCGGGAGGCGGAGGCGGCCTGCGGTCCGGAGCCGCTGCTCTCTGTAAAGCCCTTCCTGCTGAAAACCGCCGGACTGGTCACCACCGGCAGCGAGATACAAAAAGGCCTGGTCACCGACAGCTTTACCCCGGTCGTCGTGGAAAAGCTCCGACGCTACGGCATCCAGGTGACGATGCGCCGCACCCCCGGGGATGACCGGGCGGCCATCGCCGCCGCCGTCCGGGACTTCCATACCGCCGGGGTGGACCTGGTGCTCTGCACCGGGGGCATGAGCGTGGACCCGGACGACCGGACGCCCGGCGCGATCCGGGACACAGGGGCGGAGATCGTCAGCTACGGCGCGCCGGTCTTGCCGGGGGCCATGTTCCTGCTGGGCTATTTCGCCGACGGCGTGCCCGTCATGGGTCTGCCCGGCTGCGTCATGTACGCGAAAACCACGATTTTTGACCTCCTGCTGCCGCGTGTCGCGGCGGGAGAACCTGTCTCGGCAAAAGAGATCAAAAGGCTGGGCCACGGCGGACTGTGCCTCGGCTGCCCGGTCTGTACCTGGCCGAACTGCGGCTTCGGAAAGGGGAACTGAGTATGGAACAGAATATCAGCGTGGAACGGGCGCTGGAGATGCTGCGCAGCGCGGTGCAGCCGCTGCCGCCTGTGCGCCGCCGGGCAACGGAAGCCGAGGGCTTTGTGCTGGCGGAGGACGTGTTCGCGCCCATTCACCAGCCGCCCTGGCCCCGCTCTCCCCTGGACGGCTATGCCCTTCGCGCAGCCTACAGCGCCCCCGGCGCGGCGAAGCGCGTGGTGGCCACGATCTGTGCCGGGAGCTGCTACGACGGTCCGGTGGGGCCGAAGGAGGCTGTGCGGTTGATGACCGGTGCGCCCATCCCACCGGAGTGCGACTGCGTAATCGCCCAGGAAGACACGGACGGCGGAACAGAGACCGTCCTTCTCCACAGGGCGCTGCGGCCCTGGGAGAACTATTGCTTCACGGGGGAGGACTATCGGCGCGGTGCGCTGCTGCTGCCCCAGGGGACGCGGCTGCGGGGCCTTGCGCTGGGACTGCTGGCCTCGGCTGGTCTGCTGCGCCGGGACGTGGAGCTGGCGGTTCGCCCCCGGCTGCGGGCGGCGCTGATTTGCACCGGGGACGAGCTGGTCCCCGCCGACACGCCGGAACTGGGGCCGGGGAAGATTTATTCCTCCAACGCCTGGCTGTTGGCCTCCCGGCTGCGGATGCTGGGCGTGGAGCTGACCGTGCTGCGGGAGACCTTCTCCGACGACGCCCCGGCGCTGGCGGAGACAGTGCGCTCGGCGCTGCCCGGCTGCGACCTGGTCCTCACCACCGGGGGCGTCAGCGTCGGGGCGAAGGACATCCTGCACGAGACGCTTCCGCTGCTGGGGGCGGAGCGGCTGTTCTGGAGGGTGCGGCTGAAACCCGGCAGTCCGCTGATGTTTTCCCTGGTGGACGGCAAGCCGCTGCTCTCCCTCTCCGGGAACCCCTTCGCGGCGGCGGCGACCTTTGAACTGTTTGCCCGGCCCCTGCTGGCGGCGCTGGAGGGCTGCGGCGAGGGGCTGCCCACGGCGGTCCGGGCGACGCTGGATGCGGACTTCCCGAAACGCGCCTCCGTGCCGCGCTATGTGCGGGGACGCCTGACCGACGGACGCCTGAGCCTCCCGGCGGGCCACTCCTCCGGGCAACTGGCTTCCGGACTGGGGACGAACTGCCTGGCGGAGATCCCGGCGGGCGCGTCCTGCCCGGCCGGAACGGAGGTCCGTGCATGGCTGCTGTAACACAGAGAATCCTGGCGGTCTCCGGGGTCAAAAATGCCGGGAAGACCACCCTGATCGAAGCGCTGATCCCGCTGCTGACCGGGTGCGGTCTGCGCGTGGCGACGGTGAAGCACGACGGGCACCGCTTTGGCGCGGACCGCCCCGGCACGGACAGCTTCCGCTTTTTTGAGGCCGGGGCTGTGGCCAGCGCGGTCTTTGACGGGGAGAAATTCCAGTTGGTTCGCCGGGCGGAGGTCACGGAGCGGGAGCTGATCGCCCTCTGCCCCGATGCGGACCTGGTTTTGCTGGAGGGCTTCAAATGGGCGGACTGCCCAAGGATCGAAATTGTACCGGCAGGTGCGCAGCCGGTCTGCGACAGCGCGACACTGCTGGCCATTGTCACGGACGGGGACGCGGCCATCCCAGGCCTGCCGAAGCTGCGGCGGGACGAGACGGAGCGACTGGCCGATTTGATTTGGAACTGGTGGAGGGAACAGACGATGGAACAGAACCTGACGCACCTGGACGCGCACGGCAACGCCGTCATGGTGGATGTGACGGAAAAGGCGGAGACGAAGCGCATTGCCACAGCCCGGGGCCGCATTCGTATGCAGCCGGAGACGCTCTCCCTGCTGCGGGTGGGGGCGCTGCCCAAGGGCGACGTGCTGGCCGTGGCGCGGGTGGCGGGCATCTTGGCGGCCAAGCGCACGTCGGAGCTGATCCCGCTGTGCCACCCCTTGCGGCTGGGGAAAGTCAACGTGGATTTTTCGCTTTTGGAGGAGACGGGCGAGATAGAGGCCATCTGCACCGTGGCGCTGCGGGGTCAGACCGGGGTGGAGATGGAGGCGCTCACAGGCGTGAGTATGGCCCTGCTGACGATCTATGACATGTGCAAGGCCGTGGACAAGAATATGGAGCTGAGCGGCATTCGCCTGACGTACAAGCGCGGAGGCAAAAGCGGCGAGTTTGTCCGCGAGCCGGAGGAATCAAACCCATGAGAGACGGACAGGGCAGAGAAATCGACTACATCCGCATCTCCGTCACGGACCGCTGCAACCTGCGCTGTCAGTACTGCATGCCCGCCGGGGGCGTCCGGGCGTTTTCGCACGACGCGGTGCTGCGTTTTGAGGAGATCGACCGGCTGATGCGCTGTCTGAGCCCGCTGGGCTTTCGCCATCTGCGGCTGACCGGGGGTGAGCCGATGGTCCGAAGGGGCTGTCTGGACCTGGTGCGGACTTTGCGCACGGTGCCGGGGGTGGAATCCGTCTCCATGACCAGCAATGGTCTCCTGCTGTCCGGTCGGGTGGCCGAGGCGAAAGCTGCGGGTCTGAGCGCCCTTAACCTGAGCCTGGACAGCCTGGACCCCGGACGCTATGCCGAATTGACCCGGGGCGGTGTGCTTGCCCTGGCGCTGGGGACCATGGAGGAGGCGCTGGAACTCGGACTGCCCCTGAAGCTGAACTGTGTGCCCCTGCGGGGGCGGAACGAGGAGGATCTGATCCCCCTGGCGGAACTGGCGCGGGAGCGGGCGATCTGCGTCCGCTTCATCGAGCTAATGCCCATCGGCTGCGGCGCTGGGCTGGAGGGGATACCCCAGGCGGAACTGGCGGCCCGGCTGGAGGCGGCCTTCGGCCCCATGGAGCCGGACCCGGAGCGCCACGGCTGGGGCCCGGCGCGCTACTACCGGCCCAGGGGCTTTGTGGGCTCCGTCGGACTCATCGGCGCGGTGAGCCACGCTTTCTGCGACTGCTGCAACCGGGTCCGCCTGACCGCCGACGGGCAGCTCAAGCTCTGCCTGAATCACACTGATGGCCTGGATCTGCGGGAGCTGCTGCGCGGCGGCGCGTCGGACGGGACCATTACGGCGGCCGTCGCGGATGCGCTGCGGCGCAAGCCATCCCGCCACGCTTTTTTTGAAGACATCGGCGACCGCGAACTGCGGCGCATGAACGAGATCGGAGGTTGACGGATATGGGTACGGTATTGGCTGTGTGCACCAGCCCGCAGAAGGGCACGCTGAAAACCGGGGTGGAGCAAGCGACGCTCCGGGCCGACTGGGGTCTGGAGGGCGACGCCCACGCGGGCCGCTGGCATCGGCAGGTGAGCCTCCTCAGCGCGGAGAAGATCGAGGCGTTTCGGGCCAAAGGCGTCCAGGTGCCCTGGGGGGCCTTTGGCGAAAATCTTGTGGTCTCCGGCCTTGACCTGCGCTCCCTGCCGGTGGGCACGTTGCTTCGCTGCGGCGGGGCGCTGCTGGAACTGAGCCAGATCGGAAAGGCCTGTCATACCAGCTGCGCCATCCGCCGGCAGACTGGCGACTGCATCATGCCAAGGGAGGGCGTGTTCGCACGGGTGCTGGAGGGCGGGACGGTCCGGGTTGGAGACGTCATCGCCGTCGAGCCGCGCAAGGAGCCGTTCCCCTGGCAGGCGGCGGTCATCACCCTCAGCGACAAGGGCAGCAGGGGGGAGCGAGAGGACCGCAGCGGCCCCGCCGTCGCTGCGCGTTTGCAGGACGCGGGCTACACCGTGATCGAGCAGCTTTTGTTGCCCGACGAGCCGGAGCAGTTGAAAGTCCAACTCCGCCACCTTTGCGACCAGCGGCAGCCGGACCTGATCCTCACCACCGGCGGCACGGGCTTTGCGCCCCGGGACCGCACCCCGGAGGCCACGCTGGCCGTGGCCGAGCGCCTGGCCCCCGGGATCGCGGAGGCCATCCGCGCCGCGTCGCTGCGCTTCACCCGACACGCCATGCTGTCCCGGGGCGTCGCCGTCATCCGTGGCCGAACCCTGATTGTCAACCTCCCCGGCAGCCCAAAGGCCTGTATGGAGGGGATGGACGTGTTTCTTGACGCGCTGCCCCACGCGCTGGGCCTGCTGCGCGGTGAGGACGGGGAGTGCGGAAGGGGGTGAGAGGGCGAACGGAAAAAGACCAGAGGCGAGTCACAAAAAAACAGGAGGATTTCAGTATGAAACGCAATTTCTTTTTCATCCTTGCCCTTGCCCTGGCCATGTTGTTGGGCCTCAGCGGCTGCGGGCAGACGCAGCCCATCTCCACCGAAGTACCCATAGAAACAAAAGAATCTTCCGTGCCGGAGACCCCGGCGGAAGAGATCGAGCTGATCGTCTTTGCCGCGGCCAGCATGACCGAGACGCTGGATCAGATCATCGAACAGTACCGGTCTGTCGCCCCCAACGTGCGCATTCGCCCGAACTATGACTCTTCCGGCACCCTCAAGACCCAGATCGCCGAGGGGGCTGAGGTGGATCTGTTCATCTCCGCCGCGCCCAAACAGATGAACGCGCTGGACGCCTCCGCTGACGCGGAGCAAAACCCGGAGGGCCTGGACTATGTGCGCCAGGGCAGCCGGGTGAATCTGCTGGAGAACAAGGTGGCCCTGGCGGTGCCGGAGGGAAACCCCAAGGGCATCACCGGGTATGACGCGCTGGCGGAGGGCCTTCGGGACGGGACGGTCCTGCTGGCCATGGGCAACGGGGACGTGCCGGTGGGACAGTACACCCAGAAGATTCTCGCCTACTATGAGCTGGATGAGGCCGCCCTGGCCGACGCGGGCTGCCTGACCTACGGCAGCAATGTCAAGGAGGTCACGACCCAGGTATCCGAGGCCGCCGTAGACTGCGGGATCATCTACGCCACCGACGCTTTTTCCGCCGGACTTGCCGTGGCGGACACTGCCAGCGCGGAGATGTGCGGCCAGGTGATCTATCCCGCCGCCGTGATGACGGTCTCCCGACACCCGGAGGCGGCCCAGGCTTTTCTGGACTATCTGCGAGGACCGGAGGCGTCCGCCGTGTTCGCGGCAGTGGGCTTTACGCCTCTGGGCTGATGGACTGGTATCCCCTCTGGAATTCCCTGCGCATCGCGGGGATCTCCACGGTCGTCATCTTCTTTGCGGGGATCGCGGCGGCGTACTATATCGCCCGCCTTCCCCGGACGCTCAAGGGGATGTTGGATGTGCTTCTGACGCTGCCGCTGGTGCTGCCGCCCACGGTGGTGGGCTATATCCTGCTGCGCGTCCTGGGGCCCAGACGGGTGATCGGGGCTTGGGCGCTGGGCGCCTTCGGTCTGCGGCTGACCATGACCTGGTGGTCGGCGATCTTCGCCACCACGGTGGTGATCTTCCCGCTGATGTACCGCACAGCCAGGGGGGCCTTTGAGAGCTTCGACCAGACCCTGGCCGATGCCGGGCGCACTCTGGGTCTCAGCAACAGCTGGATCTTCTGGCGCGTGCGGATGCCCTGCTGCCGCCAGGGGATTCTGGCGGGAACGGTGCTGGCCTTTGCCCGGGCGCTGGGGGAATATGGGGCTACCAGTATGCTGGCAGGCTATACCCCCGGCCGCACGGCCACCGTGTCCACCACAGTTTATCAGCTCTGGCGGACGAACGACGACGCAGGGGCGCTGCGCTGGGTGCTGGTGAACCTGGCCATTTCCGCAGTTGTGCTTTTGGCGGTGAATCTGCTGGAGGGACGGAGGCGGCGCGCATGAGTCTGGAACTGGAGATTGAAAAACGTCTTGGTGTGTTCCGGCTTCGGGCGTCCTTCACCGCCGGGGAGGGGGTGACCGGCATCCTTGGGGCCTCCGGCAGCGGCAAGAGCATGGCGCTCAAGTGCATTGCAGGAATCGAGCGCCCGGACCGGGGGCGCATTGTGCTGGACGGAACTGTGCTTTTCGACAGCGAAAAGGGGATCAACTTGCCGCCCCAGCGCCGACAGGTGGGCTATCTGTTCCAAAGCTACGCCCTCTTTCCCAACATGACGGTGCGACGGAACATCCGCTGCGGCCTGCGCGAGGGCAAAGACCGCCGGGCGCGGGACGAGCGGGTGGAGGAGGCCTTGCGGCTGCTGCGCCTGGAGGACGTGGCCGACCGCAAACCGGACAAACTGTCCGGCGGCCAGGCCCAGAGGGCCGCGCTGGCACGCATTCTGGTGAACCGCCCGAAGCTCCTGATGCTGGACGAGCCCTTTTCCGCGCTGGATACCCACCTCCGGGAGCGCCTGCAGCTGGAAGTGCGGGAGTTGCTGGGAACCATGCGCACCCCGGTACTGCTGGTGACCCACAGCCGGGACGAGGCCTATCGCCTCTGCCGGAACCTGACCGTGGTGGAGCGGGGGGCTTACGCTCCGGTGCGGGAGACGAAAGCGGTCTTTGCCGACCCCGGCAGCGTCAGCGCAGCCAGGGTCACCGGCTGCAAGAACATCGCCCCGGCCCGACGGCTGGACGCATATACGCTGGAGGTCCCGGACTGGAAGCTCCGACTGCGCTGCGAAACGCCGCTGCGGGAGAACCTTTGCGCCGTGGGTCTCCGGGCACACGATCTGCGCCCGGCCGGGGCGGGGGAGGAGAATGCGTTTCGGGTGGACTGGTGCGGCGCGGTGGAGGAGCCGTTTGAACGGGTGCTGCTGTTTCGCGTCCGGGGACAGAACGCGTCTACCGCGCCTCTCTGGTATCGGGTCCCCCGGCAACAGGTTCCGAGCCCGCTGCCGACATATCTGGCAGTGGACAGCAAATCGGTGCTGCCGCTGTACCCATAAGCGGCAAGGATGCAAAAAGGAGGAAAACGAGATGAAACTCAGTGCGAGAAATCAGTTTCCCGGCGTGGTGGAGCGCGTGGACGAGGGCGCAGTCAACGGCATCGTCCGCGTGAACGTCAACGGCTCCCAGCTTTCTGCTACCATCTCCATGGGAGCAATACGCGAGTTGGACCTCAGACCTGGCAAGGCGGTCTGGGCAGTCATCAAGGCCACCGAAGTGATGGTCGGCCTGGGGGAGCACCTGCCTCTCAGTGCCCGCAATCAATTCCCCGGCACCGTGCGTCGGGTGGAATGCGGCGCGGTGAATGCGATTGTCCATATGGAGGTCCTGGGCGGCATGAGCCTTTCCGCCACCATCTCCAACAACGCGGTGGACGAACTGGAACTCTCGCCCGGCAAACAAGCCCTGGCGGTCGTCAAGGCCACAAGCGTCATGATCGGAACAGGTTGAAACAATGACTTACGAAGCAAAACAGGGGAGCGAGCGATGCTTCCCATGTTCGTTGCATATAGCCGTTTTCCCCGGCCAGCAGGGCCATAATTCCCGGCCAGTCCGGGCCACAATTGGCGGCCAGCAGGCCGCTTGAAAATCGCAAGCCAGGATGGTATCATACGACTGCTTTTGGCTGTGTCAGAGGATAGGGCAACGCTGGGGAGCGACCCGAGCGCTGGCACAGGGGTTAGCGGAAGGGGTGATGCCATGTGCATCACTCTTTTTCTGTACTACGCTCCGCCATCCCCAGCATCACCCTTTCACGGAAACCCCAAGGCGAAAAACCCCAGGGGTCTGGGGGCAGCGCCCCCAGCTGCAGTTTTGCGTTACAGCTTCTCAATATGGACGGTGTAGCCAGTTGTCAGCCGCCGCCGAATGCCGTCCAGTTTTCCGTAGCAGTTCTCTTCGTCGCTCAGGTACTTGCCCCACTCAGACGGCGCGTACTGGCTGGTAAACATGGTCGACGTTTTCAGATCCGTTCTGGTTTTAATCAGGTGGTAGAGGATCTTGATCCCGTCCTCTGAATACCGGCTAATTGCGAAACCTTGCAGTTGTCGGGCGTGACCGTCTGAGTGATCCCGCCGAAATAGGAAACAGCGTTGTTGTTGACGCGAATCCAGTTGTTGATGTCGCAGCAGGTCATCCCTTCGATGTAGAAGTAATCACTGAACGACAGCGTGGCCACGAAGATGGTCACTGTGGTGGTCGCCTCCGGGTCACGACGATCATGGATACACAAGGTTTTACCGGCAAAATCCAGCTCAAGATTGACGCCGGGAATACGCTGAATGTGAAAGGTGACCTTGGTACTGTCAAGCCAAGCGGTGTAGCGCCGGCAAAACTGCCTGTAACTCAGCGGCTTCCGGCCGTTCACCGTTCCGACTGCATTGTACTTTTTCCACAGGTGTTTGAGCGTCTCTCCCTTCTTAGCAAGGGCGCGATGTACTTCTTCCGGATCAATGTCCCTGTAAAGCTCGGAATTGACAAGATTGCCAGCCTTCTTGTACAGACAACCTGCGATGAATTCGTTGGTGACTTCTTCCGGCAGGGGATACGAAAGCTCTTTACACTCCCCAAAGCGTTTCAGGAACTCATTGATCGTAGTTTTTCCGTCACCAGTAGTCTCGGAGATTTCCCGGCTGCTCATTCCATTGGTGAAACGGAGGATGAGTACTCTCTTGTAGTCCA
>Ga0310786_10011017_pt1 | contig 11313 bp, 8 predicted proteins | sample AusTroGonzalo_MG_FD_203881 | JGI IMG/M metagenome (GOLD analysis project Ga0310786, IMG submission 203881) | Bovine rumen microbial communities from tropical cattle in Woodstock, Queensland, Australia - Gonzalo_03 (v2) (version 2) | ecosystem: Host-associated > Mammals > Digestive system >... | reverse complement strand
TGCCACGAACTTGGAACGTAACCTGTTCCTCACGAGTCAGCTTGCCGATATGCATATCCCGATGGTGATTGCCGTCAACATGATGGATATTGCCGAAAATCGTGGAATCCAGCTGGACCTCGATGAACTTTCTGACGTTTACGGCGTGCCGTGCATTCCGCTGTCTGCCGTGAGCGAAAAGAGCGTCACTAACTTTATCAGCCAAATGGGTCATGTTCTTGCTAGCCCGATGCCGCTCCCGAAGCAGATGGTTTATGGCGACAAGATTGAAGAAGCTGTCAAGGTCTTGGAACCGCAGGTGGCTCCGGTCGCAAAGCTCTTGGAAACGGATGCTCGCTGGGTTTCGCTCATGTATTTGGGCAACCAGAATAGCTATGCCGACAAGTTTGCCGAAGCGGGCGTGAAGATTAACAAGGCCGACGTTACGAAGATTCTGGGCGAAGAACCGGAATTTGCGATGGCCGAAAACCGCTATTCCATTTCGCACAGTGTGGCAGGCAAGGCAATTGTTGCCGCACGCGAAAAGAAGACCTTCTCGGATAAGCTTGATGCTGTGCTTCTGAACCGCTGGGCAGCTCTCCCGATCTTCCTTGTCATCATGTATTTGGTGTTCTGGGTAGCAGTCACAATCGGTTCTGCATTCATTGATTTCTTTGATGTGCTGTTCGGTGCAATCTTTGTGGACGGCCTCGGCTACGTGCTCACGGATGTTCTCCATGCGCCGGGCTTTGTGTCCGCTATTCTCGCCGACGGTATCGGTGCCGGTATCCAGACGGTTTCGACCTTCATCCCGGTTATCTTCTTCATGTTCCTGTGCCTTTCGTTCCTCGAAGACTCGGGTTACATGGCTCGCGCGGCTTTCGTTGCCGACCGCTTCATGAGATTCCTTGGCCTTCCGGGTCGCGCCTTCGTGCCGATGATGGTGGGCTTTGGTTGCGGCGTGCCGGGCATTATGGGCTCCCGCGTGCTGGAATCCAAGCGTGAACGCTTCCTTACCATCTTCCTGGTGCCGTTCATGAGCTGCGGCGCTCGCCTTCCGGTGTATGCGTTGTTTGCCGCTGCATTCTTTGGCAAGATGGCAGGCACGGTCGTGTTCCTGCTTTACCTCGCCGGCGTGCTGTTCGCAGTTGCCTACGGCCTCTTCTTGAAGAAGTCCCTGTTCCAGGGCCAGGCCAGCAATTTTGTGATGGAACTTCCGCCGTATCACTTGCCGAAGTTCAAGTCCCTGATGATTCACTGCTGGCAGAAGCTCCGTGACTACATCTGGCGCGCTGGTAAGGTGATTACGATTGCAGTTGCAATCCTTGGCTTCCTCAACAGCTTCGGTATCGTCGAAAAGATGTATGTCGATGTGAACGGAGCCGAAACTGAAATCGTCAAGTCCGAAGAAGGCTACCAGATGGTTAAGGAAAACGAGGAAGGCGAAGCTGAAAATGTCGCTCTCCCCGAAGGTTTCGTGGTTGACGAATCCAAGATTTCTACTGCTAATGAATTTACGGCTGGTAATGGTGATTCCGAAAACAGCTTGCTCTCTGTGATCGGTAAGGCCATTACGCCGGTGTTCGAACCGTTCGGTGTCGAAAAGGAAAACTGGCCGGCCTCTGTGTCTCTGTTCACGGGCCTCTTGGCCAAGGAAGCCGTTATCGGCACCATGAACTCTCTGTATTCCATGGCGGGTGAAAATGCCGAGGCTCCTGCTGAAGAGCCGAAGGCCGAAGAACCTGCCGCAGAAACACCTGCCGAAGAAGCCCCGGCTCCGGAACAGGTTGCTGTTGCTGACAGTGCAAATGCAGATTCTGCTGTTGCTGCTGCCGATACGAATAAGGCTGCCGAACCTGCCGCTGAACCCGCTGAAGTTGCTGCCGCTGATTCCGCTGCAACCGATAGCGCCGTGGTCGCTGACAGTGCTGCTGCTCCTGCTGAAACCGCAGAAGCTCCTGCCGAAGAAAAGGCTGAAGAAGAAAAGGTACTTATCGCCGGTGTAGACGAATGCCCCGCCGAAGAAGAGGAAGAAGGTGGCGCACCCGATATCAAGGGCGCCGTGCTCGAAGCTCTTGGCTCGATTCCGGCAAACCTCTCTGAAGTCGTCGGTTCGCTCACCGACATTCTCGGAACCGCCGGTGAATTGGAAGGCCAGGAAGCTGCCGAACTCAAGAAAGAAACTTTGGATAAGATTACCGACGCCAAGGTGCTGACCTGCGAAGAATTTGCAGCCATCGAAACCTTCGGCGAAGAAGAAGAGGATGAAAAGACCCGCGAAGCCGTGTTCGAAAAACTCGCAGCCGCAGGCATCACGCTTGACGAAGACGAAATGGGCGCTCTCGAAGAAGGCGACCTTTCCGAAACCGCCGACATCTACGCCAACCTCCGCTCTTACTTCCACAACCCGGATAAGAACGGTAACCCGGTGGATGGCTTCAACTGGCAGGTGTTCGCATTCCTCATCTTTATCTTGCTCTATGTGCCTTGCCTTGCTGCAATGGGTGTCGTAGCTCGTGAAATCGGCCTTGGCCTTGCCATCCTGATGGCAACGGTTCAGACGATTCTTGCTTGGGCTGTGGCTGTTCTCCTCTACCAGGTGCCGGTTGGAGGCGATACCAAGTGGATTGTCGCTGCCATCGTGGCGCTCGTGGGTACGGGAATCTTCCTCAAGCTCTTCGGCATGAAGGCCAATAAGGAAAAGCGTTTCGAAGACTAACCTTTGGAATCAAGAACAGGGCTGGTAGGCCCAAAACCTGCCGGCCCTTCATTAAAAATCTTGAATTAGATTAGTCTAATTTCTGGAACTAAACTGAAACATCTTGGCACGCATTTTGCAATAATAGCACACAGAAGGCGATAGCCAAGCGTTTTTGTAGCACTATTTGTAAAAAACCTGACGGAGTGTTACAAAAACAGAAAATAAATCCGTCAAGGGAGAGAAAAATGAAGAATCGTTTGACGTCTAATCTTTTGTTCGGCCTTGCCGCCGCTTCCTTCTTTGCAGTGTCTGCATTTGCTCAGGAAGCCGCTCCTGCTGCCGAAGCCCCCGCTGCAGCCCCTGTTGCTGAAGCTCCTGCCGCAGCCCCTGCTGAAACTCAGGCCGCTCCTGCTCAGGAAGCCCCTGCCGCCGCTCCGGCACAGGAAACACCGGCTGAACAGCCTGTCGCTGCCGCTCCTGCTGAAGAAGAAAAATCCGCTGAATCTGCTCCTGCTGAAAATACAAACCCGGGCGAAGTGGCCGACGCTGCCGGTAATGCTTTCGACATGCTCAAGGCCAGCATGAGCGAAGGTACTTCTGAAGCCAAGATGGAAGTTAAGTATAATGGCGAAGTTGAATTTGACATCTACACGGGCAATGTCTTGGAAGATGAAGACCTGAACCACAGCTACGCATCTACCTTTGACCTGAATTTTGAAGTCAAGTTCAATGAAAAGTGGTCTGCTTTCGTGGGCCTCGAAGCCGATGGTGAAACGACTGATCCGCTGGCCATTTACAATGGTGCCTACATTCAGTATCAGCCGGCTGAATTCTTCGCTGTCAAGCTGGGTGACCTGACCTTCTCGGAAGGTGCATTCGTTGCCTACTATGACTACGATGATCCTGCTGACAACGCCGCTGGCATGAAGGAACATGATATCCGTGGTTTCGAAATTGACTTGGCTGGCTTTATTCTTGGCTTTGGCTTTGGTCGTGGCGATAATGACTGGGCCGACGAAGAAGGTGCCAAGGTTTACGATGTCCACGCCGCTTACGAATTCGACTACGCCGGTCAGCACTTGCGTCCGTATGTGGACTACAAGAGCTTCCAGACCACTCAGCATAACGAACTCCATGCCGGTGTAGAAGCGGGCCTCTCTATCGGTGGCTTTGGCTTCAGAGCTGTGTATGGTTTCCATGCTGACTACCTGATGGACGATGGCGATGTCGTGGAAGATCAGGACTGGACTTCTACTGCCCACGCCTTCTTGGTTGAACCGACCTTTGAAGTGGGTATGTTCGATATCAAGACGACCGCCTTCTACGCCCTCATCGACAGAGGTGATGCCGCCGAAGATGCTAGCGACCTTGACAACGGTGAAATTCCGGAATACTTCTTCCTGTATGCTGAACCGGCCTTCAAGTTTGCTGAATTCATCAAGGTTGGCATTCCTGTAGAATACCACACGCACACTTTGGATGATGACGACGATACTGCCGCTACATTCGATGTCGGTGCCCGTGTTTACATTGCTCCGGTTGAAAACCTGGAAATCACGGCTTTCGGCATGATTGATGTCGCCGTGCAGGATAACGAAGACGACAATGTTCTGCGTTTCGGTCTTGAAACGGTGTACAGCTTCTAATTACCTCGCATAATGCGCAAAAAGGGGACTGTGGCAATTTGCTGCAGTCCTTTTTTCTGTCTAATTGGAGTAGAAAAATTTGTAGTTAAATGCTCTATTTGGTGGAAATAATTAATTGCTTTGGGAGACTTTTATGAGCAATATCAGAACGACCGGAAAGAAATCTTCGAATACCCTGGTTCGCGATTTGGTGAATGTGGGTATCTTTGCGGCCCTTTACATTGTATTGGCATTCTTGTCTTCAAGTATCGGCTATATTCCGGCGCTGATTATCTTTTCAACCGGTAGCATCGCTCTTGTGACAAGTATTCCTCTGTTCCTGTTCTTCTCGAAGGTGGAGCGCACCATTCTTAGTTGCCTTATATTCTGCGGTTTTTTCGGAACTGCCATGTTTGTTATGGGGCAGGGTGTTTTGATGCTTTCCATCAGCTTGCTTGTCGGCCTCTTGGCGGGTGTGGTTCTTAAAGTTCTCGGTAAAGGTTTTGCAGGTCTTTTCTCTGCAAATATCGTGCTGAGCCTTATGTCTTCTTCGATGATGCTTCCGCTTTGGACATCTACCGAAGAATACCTGGAATATACGCGCTCCATGTGCGATGCAGGCTACGTGGCGAAATTGGCTGAACTTGCTCAAAGCCCGTGGCCGTTGGTTGCAATCTATGCATTCGGCATTTTGGGCGCGGTCGTGGGCGGATTTATTGCCCGCCGTGTCATGAAAAAGCATTTTGAACGTATTGGGCTTGCCAAGTGAAGCTTGATCCGCGAACAAAATTGTTCTTGGCCATCGTGGCGAACAGTGTAATTCTTTCGGCACCGCCTGTTTACAGCGCTTTGATGTTTGCGGTGCCTGCGATTTTGCTTTTGTTTGAAAGAAAGTGGAGATTCGTTCTTGCTTTCTTTTCGGTGTATTTGGTATCGGTGTTCGGTTTTGAATACCTAAAGACGATAGAAGCCGGTTTGGCATTTTCGCTTGTTGTTTCGACGATGATGATTGTTTCGCACATGATGCCCATTACCATTGTGCTTTACTATGTCATGATGTCGACCAAGGTGAACGAATTCTTGGCGGCGATGGCGCGGATGCATGTGCCGAATAAGGTGACGATTCCGTTGGCGGTGATGGCCCGCTTTTTCCCGACGGTGTTTGACGAAGCTCATGCGATTGGAAATGCCATGCGAATGCGCGGAATTCGCTTGTTTAGCCTGCGTACGCTAGCGAACCCGTTCTCGATTCTGGAATATCGCCTGGTTCCGTTGCTTGTGTCTGTTACGAAAATTAGTGATGAACTTTCGATTGCGGCGGTAACCCGCGGCCTTTCGCCCGAAACAAAGCGCACTTGCGTTGCGAATGTCGGATTCCGCGTGCAAGATTTGATTGTCTTCGTGTATTGTTTACTTGTCGTTGTGTGTTATGTCTTTCCCGGCTTAACCGGGAATCTCCTTGCTCGTTAGAAATGAACATCTCCTTAAAAAACGTCTCCTTTTCTTACACCGATTCCTTGGATAATGCTGTTATCAAGGATTTGAACCTTGAAATCCGTTCGGGCGAGTGCGTGATTTTGGCGGGGGAGTCGGGCTGCGGCAAGACAACCATTTCGAAATTGATTAACGGATTGATTCCGCATTACAATTCGGGCTGCATGTCGGGCGATGTGTTCTTGGGCGAAAAGAATACCGCCGATATGACGCTTGCAGAAATTTCTCGCTGTGTGGGCTCTGTTTTCCAGAATCCGCGTTCGCAGTTTTTTAATATCGATACCGATAGCGAAATTGCCTTTGGTTGCGAAAATATGGGCATGCCCCGTGAAAAAATTTTGCAGCGAATAGATGATGTCGTGAAGGAATTTCGGATGGAACACTTGATCGGTCGAAATATCTTTCACTTGTCCGGTGGCGAAAAACAGAAAATTGCTTGTGCGTCTGTTGCTGCAGCTGGCCCTGAAATTTTCGTACTCGATGAACCTTCGGCGAATCTTGACCTTAAAACGGTCGCAGACCTGACAGAAATTGTGGGCCGTTGGAAAAAAACGGGTAAGACGGTTGTTGTCGTAGAACACCGCATTCATTACCTGCGTGAAATTGCGGACCGAATCTGCTATGTGAAAGACGGCCGTATTGCGCACGAATGGACGCCCGCTGAACTAGAAGCCAAAGGCGCTGAATATGCGGCCAGCCTCGGCCTGCGTTGCGTGAATTTGAATCAATTGAGCGAAGTCGAAAGATCTAAGGATCTGTCGAAGCGATCTACCGCAGAATTGCAAGTCTTCAAAGACCTCTATTTTGCCTATAATCGCAAGTTTCCTGTTTTGAATATCCCGATGCTCACGCTCCCGCGCGGTCAGATTACGGCTGTAATCGGTCACAATGGTGCGGGAAAGTCGACACTTGCACAGGTGCTGTGTGGTTTGTGCGGAACCTGGCGGCAGAAGCGTAAGGCTCGCAAATACGGCGCTTACTTGATTATGCAGGATGTGAACCATCAGCTTTTTACTGAAAGCGTTCTTGAAGAAGTCTTACTGGGCATGCGACCGCAAAACGAAAAGACTGCTCTTGAAATTCTTGCAGGCTTGAATTTGGAACAGTATGCGTATGAACACCCGATGGCGCTTTCGGGCGGCCAAAAGCAGCGCGTTGCCATCGGTAGCGGCGTCTCTAGCGGTCGCGATATCGTTGTATTCGATGAACCCACCAGCGGCCTCGACTATAGGCAAATGCTTGCTGTGTCGGCAACGCTTCAGAAACTAGCCGCTAGCGGAAAAACGCTTCTTGTGATTACGCATGATCCTGAATTCATTTTGAATTGCTGTAGCAATATCATTCGCATGGAACACGGAAAAATCGCCGAACAATACCCATTGCAAGGCAATCAAGATAAATTAATTCATGCGATGCTAAATGTGTAACGGATTTTATTTGGCCTAATTGGAGTAGCGTAAGACTACTCCTTTTTTTATCGTGTGAACATGAATAAAGTAAAAATAATCTCTCTCTCGGCTTTGGCCGTATTTATTTCTGCCACATCCGCAAACGCTTGCCTTGCTGCCTGCAAAGAAAAGAAACGGGATGAGGCTTACAGTAAACCCCTCACGGCAGCTGCGTTGCAGACTGTCATTGACAATTCTCTGCCCCAAAAGGCGGTGGACCCGGAACTTGGCGCACCTTATGCGGTTTATCCGATTGATGTGAATCCTTACGACAAGGTTTTCCATTCAACGCTGGTGGAATACCCCTTCGGAAGTTCGCCGCGCACAGTGTCGCCGGTTTCTAGCCCGCGAGGAATTATCCTGTATGTGCATGGGTACAACGATTACTTCTTCCAGGAAGAACTTGCTGAAAAGGCGGATTCGGCCGGATTTGCATTCTTTGCGATAGATTTGCATTACAATGGGCGTTCTTACCGCGAAGGCGATCCGCGTTCCGATATGCGCAGCGTCAAGGAATACTATGCCGAAATGGATGCCGCCGTAGCACTCAGCAAGGCGATTGCGGGCAATTTGCCGTATGTCATTATCGGCCATTCGCAGGGTGGCTTGATTACGCCGAATTACCTGAATGAACGTAATAGCGAAGACTTTGCGGCGTTGGTCTTGAACAGCCCCTTTCTCGATTATAAAAACAGCTGGTTCGTTCGTACTGTGGCATTCCCCGTACTTTCGGACGTCGCGCTCCTGATGCCTGACGCTCCTGCGCCTAAACAGGAATCGCCCAAGTATAACATGTCTCTTTTGAAAACCGAAAGGGGTGAATGGGAATTCAATACGGAATTAAAGAGCGATGAATGGCCGCAGCAGTACTTCGGTTACCTTCGCGCCACCACGAGAGGCATCAAGTGGATCCATGCTGGAATGCAAATTCAGGCTCCCGTGCTCATGATGCGTAGCGGTTGCACGGTCGATAATGTCAAGTGGGATGAAGACTACATGCGCTGCGACTGCATGCTGGATGTAAACCTTCTTGAAAAGTGGGCTCCCAAGTTAGGGCCCGATGTCACGACGGTTACGGTTGAAGACGGTATGCACGACCTGTTCCTTTCTCGTAAGGATGTTCGCGATTACGCCTACCGCACTATGTTCGAATTCCTCGATGATGCTATAGCACGCAAAAACGCTGTCGTTGCATATAACTATATTGCTCCCTAGTGGGGTCTATTATGAATGTATGGAACGTTTTCGCGCCGGTTTATGAATTTTCGATGCGCACGCAGAAGAATATCTACGATTATCTGTATGCGCGTATCGGTGAAGTTGCCAAGGGGAAGGTTGTGCTTGAGCTTGCGACTGGCCCCGGGATGATTGCGCGGCAAATAGCTCCTGCCGCGAAGTCCGTGGTAGCGACCGATTTTGCTCCGAAAATGATCGAAACTGCGCTCAAGGCGAAGAATCCTGAAAATCTGAGTTTTGAGGTGGCTGATGCAACATCGCTTCGTTTCGAGGATAATTCCTTCGATGTCGTCGTCATCGCGAATGCGCTCCATATTATTCCGAATCCAGAAAAGGCACTTGCGGAAATCCGCCGCGTCTTAAAGGATGACGGTTTGCTGATTGCCCCGAATTTCTTTTTCCGTGAAGGCGGCAAGAAAAACTTGTGGCAAAAATTCCTGAGCCTTGTCGGTATCCGCTTTGCTCACGAATGGACCGAAAAAGAATATAAGGCCTTCCTGGAATCTAATGGTTGGTCCATCAAGATGGACCGCGTTATCGAAGGCCGAATTGATTTGATTTATGTAGAGTGTGAACGGACAAGTGTGTCGTAAATGACAAAAATGGTTCCGATAACCATGACTAGGAATGCGACGACGTTCTGTATCGTGAATTTCTCGTCTAAAAGTACAATGGAAAATAGGACGCCGATAAACGGCGCTATGGCGTAAAAAGCGCTCGTTTTGGCGGCACCCAAGTATTTTTGCGCTCGAATGTATGTGAATATACTCAGACCGTATGATACGAAACCAAGTAACAGCGCGAATGGTATGTATTTTGCGATAAAGTTGATTTCGCTTGTTGTAATGGAGACGATAATTGAACCAAGTCCAGAGCAAAGACCTTTTATGGTTACAATCTGGTAGGTGCTTTTGTCTGAGATTCTGCGAGTGCAGTTGTTTTCGAGTCCCCAGCAGATTGTCGCTCCGAGAACAAAGATGGAACCTACTGAAAAATTGAAATCATTGGCGCTTTCAAATGAGAGAATAAAGCTGGATGTCGTTATAAATAAAGTGGCAAGCCATAAATGTAACGACACCCTTTCTCTGAAGATGAAAAGCGCGATCAGTGTTGTCGCGACGATTTCAAAGTTTCCGAGTAGAGATGCATTGCTGGATGTTCCGTATTTTACGCCAAACATGAGCAAAATGGGTGCAATAATGTCGAGTAAGACCATACCCAAAGTATAGGGCAAATCCTTTTTGCCGAGTTTTTCTGATTGAGATTCGTGTTTGAAACGGAACAAATAGAGAATGCCAATACCAAGCCCTGCGCCGATGTAAAGCAATCCGGCCATGAAAACAGGCGAAATTTGGGTAAGTAATATTTTGGAACAAGGAACGTTCAACGCATAAAATGCAGCTGCTGCAATAGCGTAAAGAATTGCAATGAAATTCTTGTTCATGGTTTAAACGTACTGTTTTGTTTGCATGAAATATAATCAATAGTAACCGTATTTTTTGCGGAGTGCCACGATACAGATTGATGTGACTGCAAACGAGGCTATTTCTGCGACCACTCCCGCTCCCCAGATGCCGTCAAGTCCAAACAAAATGGGCTGGGAGAGCACCGCAATGATTTCGAATACGAATGTTCGCAAGAATGAAATAATTGCTGAGACAAGTCCGTTATTTAGAGCGGTAAAGAAGGATGATCCGGCGTAGTTTACTCCCATCAGTAAGTAGGCGAAAGAATAAATGTATATGCCGCGACGTATCATTTCAAATAATTCTTGATCGTAGCTTGCAAAAATATGCGCAATTGGGTGTGCTAAAATTTCGGAGGTCGCGGTAAGTAATATGCCTGCGAAGATGACGATGGCCAAATCTTTCCTGAACAGATTTTTGAGTTCGTCTGTATTGCCTGCGCCATAATGGAAGCTTACAATAGGGGCTCTTCCGAATGAATATCCCATATAAAAGGTCGAGAATATATAGCTTGTATACATGATGGTGCCATAAGCGGCAACGCCTGTATCGCCAGCGAATTTGATGAGCTGGTAATTGTAGAGCATGCTTACAACTGACATGGCGATATTGGATACCAGTTCAGAAATTCCGTTTGTCGATGTTTTTAATAGAGCTGAACAATCAAGGCAAGGCTTTACAAGCCGCAAAGAAGTCTTGTTGGGCAAAAGGAAAAATATGAAGGGAACAAAGCCACCGACCATTTGGCCGATTACTGTGGCAAGTGCGGCTCCAGAGATACCCCATTTCAAAATGACGATGAAAATAAGATCTAACAAAATGTTGGTGATGCCTGCCGTAACCGTGATGATAAAACTCTGCTTGGGACGCTCGGCAACGATTAAAAAGCAGTAGAAAATATGCTGTAATATGAAAGCTGTTCCGCCAAGAACAGCTATACGCCCATAACGGGTTGCTTGAGCAAGCAATTCGCCATTCGCTCCCAAAAAACAAACGATATCTTCTATGAAATACGATGTGAGTACGCTTGCAATGATGCCGAAAATGAGCGAAGAATAGACAATCATCGAAAAGACTTGCTTCGCCTTGTCTTTATTTTGCTCACCCAAAAGTTTTGCGACAAGGGCACTGCCGCCGGAACCCATCATTATGCCGACCGAAGCAAGAACCATAAGAATCGGCATGACGAAATTGACTGCGGCAAACGCTGTTTTGCCGACAAAATTCGAAACGAATACTCCGTCGACAATGCTATAGATTGTGGTGAAAAATAGAGTCAAAATGGACGGCATTACAAAACGTAATAGCCGTCCATAAGTAAAGTGATCTGAAAGCTGGATCGGCATTACAGCTTCCAGCTAACA
>Ga0310786_10011016_pt1 | contig 11314 bp, 8 predicted proteins | sample AusTroGonzalo_MG_FD_203881 | JGI IMG/M metagenome (GOLD analysis project Ga0310786, IMG submission 203881) | Bovine rumen microbial communities from tropical cattle in Woodstock, Queensland, Australia - Gonzalo_03 (v2) (version 2) | ecosystem: Host-associated > Mammals > Digestive system >... | reverse complement strand
GTCACCGCTGTTGCGGGCGATGATGCAAACCCGTCTCCCTCCACTGCATACAGGGTGGCGGTCAGGTCCCAGCAGGGGCGGTCATGGGGCATCGGGCAGTAAGCCAGGTAACCTTCGCGCATCGGGTGCGGAATGCCCCAGTCCAGGTCTTTCTCTATGCTTTCTCCCGGATAGCAGACTGCGATGCCCACCTCAAACGGCGATGTCACTATCTCCGTGGGCCAGTTGGCGAACACATTGCGGCTGGCCTGAATATCGCCCAGCACGTTGAACTCCCCGTTGGGGGCAAAGAAGCACCCCGCCATAGTGGTGAGCGAGATGACCTTCTGCGACACCAGTTCCGGCTCAGCATCCAGCAGTGCGCCGAGGTTGCCCAGGAAGCCTACCGAGATTATTTTCACCGACTTGTCGGGCATACGCGGCAGTATCCGCCGGTATAGAGTCAGCGCGTCGGGCAGGGTGTCGTATCGGGCCAACGAACGCTGGAACAGCGGATGCCCGGCATCGTCTTTCATATCGGAAACGACCTCGGCGAAGTTCACGCCGCCCGTCTCCGCCGGAGCATCGCCGCAGCGTACCCCGATGGGCACCTGATGCCCGTAGAAGGTGTTCATTATGTCCACGAACTCCGCAGGTGCGCCACCCTCCTTGTTAATCATTATGGCCAGCAGGTTTACCTTGCCCTCGTCCATATATTTGTAGAGCATATCCAGCGCCATTGCGTCGTCTATGTCATTGCCCATATCGGTCTCAAAGATGATATTGAGGGGCGCTTCGGTCGCAGGCTGCGAGGCACATCCAGCTAAAAGCAGAGCCACCGCAGCGGCGGCAATTATAGATACAAAACGTTTCATTCGTGGATTGAGTTCAATGTGCTCTCGTCGGGGGCAAAAATCACCATCTGGCCGGGAGCCAGCGACAGCGTCACCTTGCGGCCGTCAATCTTGAAGCCGGTGAAGGGGGTCCGGCCGGCGGCTTCTATGGTCCAGGCCTGTACGCCTGCAGGCAGCGAGCACCCTGCGGGAATGGTCCAGGTGCGGTCGGAATAACCGCCTTCGGAGTAAGCCACCACCGCCTCGTCGCCCAGCCATACCGCGGGGAGAAATACGTCCCCGCCGATGACCAGCTCGTGGCCGTCCTTGGCCAGATGCATCACGCCGTTGTCGTAGAAACTGCGGACGCCCTTCTCAAACACGGCTATGTTGCGGTCGTTGGATGCGCCGGGGTCGTATCGCATCTCTTTGCGGCCGAAGGTGTTGAGGTACAGATACACGGTGCTCTTCTTGCAGAAATCCTTTTTCCACCATTCGAACTGCTGCTCCAGCGGTAGGCCGTTGTTGAAGATGGTCTCTGCGTTGGCGTTGGTGCCCAGAATCTCCAGGCTGCAGTTGGGGCCGGTGGCCTGCTGCGCATTGAGTGCCAGCAGGTGTGTCAGAAGGTCGCTGTAGCCCCAGTATGCTGGGAACCACCCTTCGCGAGGGCTCACGCCGGTGCCGACATCGTTTACCGTGCCCTCGCAGGTGACGTCTATTCCCTTGGCATCCAGATAGCCCACGATATTCTTTTTGGCCTGGATATCGGCCTGGGCATCATCCCCACAACGGGCTGCGTGCCAGGGGCTGATGGGGCTGCCGCGACCCACGATATTGCCGTTGGCATCCGGAATCGGCACCTTGTTGTGGAAGGCGTCTATGTGGATGGTGCCCTGCTCGGCGATGGGGAGCAGCTGGCAGAGGGTATCCAGGCGCCACTGACTCAGCCCGGCGCGCCATTCGGCGGCGTAGCTCACCTTGTAGCCCCAGTCGCCGTGGATCAACTCTCCGAAGCGGTCTTTGGCCAGCACATCCGCCTCCAGATATTTCTCATATACAGGGCTGTCTATGTAGCAGTCGAACATATTGATATGCAGGCTCACGATGGTGTTGTATTTGCGCGCCTCCTGCATCAGCCAGCGCAGGCTCACCAGGGCATCCTTGTCGCCCGCGCGCTTGAGCGCCTCGTTGCCCGCGAAGAAAGCCGGGTACTTGGAGTCGTGGCCAAGATACTGCCAGCCCACGAGGTAGATAATCTTCCTGAGGCCGGGAGAGAGGGCGTCCATCCCCTTGATTACCTCCAGCGCCTGCTCAAAGGTCATATTCACGCTCTGGGTGCCGTTGTCACGCATCTTGCACCACCCCAGATATTCGCCATCGTAACCCGCCATGCACAGGAACAGTTTGTTCATATAGAGCTTGGAGTAGTCGTAGCGCGGATGTACCTTCCACACGAACGGCTCCTGCTTGAACTGAAGCACGCCGGGGGTCACACCTAATGAGTATATATCGGCATCGGCCTCGCTCACCTTTTTCTCTTCCTGTATGAATACCAGCATCTTGGGCTCTACCTTGCCGCTGCGGCTTTTTACGGTGACTTTAGCAAATCGGGGATAGCTGCTTTCGTTGGCCGAGAATTTAAAATCAAGGTCGCCGGAGGATAGGGCCTTGGTCTGTACAAACGAGACCCAGTCGCTGCACGAAGCATCCACCTCCACTGTGTAATCGGTGTTATAGCTGATGGATACCGGGAAATGGCCGCCTTCCCAGGGAATGGCCTCGGTATCCCCCACCAGCAGCGTCTGCTGTGCAGCCTGGCTGACATCTACCTTTGCTGACAGCTCTCCACTGGAAAAGGTGATGCTGGCGGCGATATCCTCTGCAGAAAAGGCAGGCGGCGCTGTGACCGTGATGGTGGCATCGCCGTCGCAGGCGGTGGCCGACAGCATCAGTATTGCACCGCTGACGGTAGCTGTCCAGGGGGTGTTGGAGCTCACGCGCAGCGTCTGCGAACCTCCGTCCTCGGTGAATGCAATGCTGCCGGGCTCTACAGAAAGATGCGGCTCCTCTTTGGGGGTGCACCCCCCAATCAAAACAAAAACACTGACCAACAGAGGGATAAATTGTTTCATAAGTTGACCTTTTAGTTCACCTTTTTGAGCGACTGTGTACGGTTGTATATATCTACGGTGGCCGATACCTGATGCTGCATCAGACCGGGATCCACGCTAAAAATCACAGAACCGAGGCTGACACCCTCCGGCACGGGCCGAACTGATCCGCCCTGACCGCGAACCCAGGCAGATACAACATCCGGACGGTCGCTCACGATGCTGTAGGTATATCGCGAATAGCCGTCGCCCGGGCAGAAATGCTCCGCGCCTGCGAAGATGCCATTGCCGGCCCATACCATCTCTATGGGCTTGGCCTCCGACTTATAGGGCTGCAGCAATACCTTGATGGGGATGAGGTCCCATTTCCCCGCGCCGAAATCCAGCCGGAGAAGTATCGCGGTGCCGTCATTGGCAGGCAGGGTGCTGCCGTCGCCCAGTGCAAGGCTGCCGTCCTCTTTCAGGGCCCAGAACCGTCCGCTGTCGTCCTTGATGCGCAAATCCCCGCCGCCGGGGCCGAGATAGACGTCAAACACATTGCTGATGGCGCCTCCGGTGGCATCCAGTGCAGGAGTCGCCTTCACCGCTGCGGCAGAAGTGGAAATGCCGGCGGCCGCTCCGAATACCGACGCGCCCGTCACTGGGCCTGCCTCCGTGCCGGGGTTGTCACCCGCTTTGCGTGTGATTCGAATCTTTACCACCCTCGGGAGATGGTCGGAGACCTGGGTATAGTCGATTATGCCGGATGGCAGCTCGTTATCCAGAACTTCCACTGGGACGGCCCCGTTGTAGCAGAAGAAATAGTCCAGGCACATCGTGGGATTGTCGGACGGCCAGCTGAGGGTGGGCTTGGAAAGCATTGTCCAGCAGCGCTCCATCTCGTCTATGGTGTCGGTGCCGGGGTCGGTATTGAAGTCTCCGCATAAAATCACCGGCTTGCCGTAGCAGTCGTAATGCTCCCCGAACCACTGGTTGAGGTACACCGCCTGCTCGTAGGAGGGCTCGCCGGGAGGACCAAAATCCAGGTGTGTGGCACAGAACACTATATCTTCGGTTTCAATTACCGCAACGCTGCGCGGTTCATGCCCGCTGCCCTGAGGGATGGGAAGGGTAAAGGCGTCCAAAGCAGGCTTGTTGCAGATAGCGCCGTTGCCATAGCCGCCGCCGGCAAACTCGAATGCCGATGCAAAGTGGTAACTCCAATCGCCAAGCTTTTCTGCCACATCTTTCAGCTGATAGTTGCTATGGCGCTGGTTGCAGCTGTCCACCTCGTTGAGGCCGGCAAAGTCGGCGCCGGTTTCCCTGATGAACCTGGCGATATCGTCCAGCCGGTCGCCGCCGTGGCCCATATTGGCCACGTTGTAAGAAATCAGCGTAAGGTCAGTAATGATATCCTTCGGGGCCTGAGGCGTAGGGGGCGTTTCGGGGGTGTCCGGCTTGGTTTGTTCGGTATTATCCTCCGGATTGTCCTGCGTGCCCGTGTTGCACCCGGCAGAAAACAACACCAGCAGTATCGCGGTTAGAAAATGCAATATGGAATGCATAAGAGACAAATCAAATTTGTGACAGTCCTACAAAGATAGTAATTTTGCTAACGGAATGAAAGAGATAATTTGCAAGAAAGAGTGTCTGAATGCCGCTGCAGGGGAGTTTCTGGAGGCGATAGGGGATAATACCATATTCGCTTTCCGGGGCCACCTCGGGGCGGGCAAGACCACCTTTATCAAGGCGCTTTGCGACCGACTGGGTGTGCAGGACAATGTTTGCAGCCCCACCTTTACCATTGTAAACGAGTATATGGCCGCCAGCGGAGAGCCGGTGTATCATTTTGACTTCTACCGCATTGACTCCCGTCGAGAGGCGGAAGACCTAGGCCTGGAGGAGTATTTTTACAGCGGCTTCCTGTGCCTGATGGAGTGGCCGGAGAAGATAGAAGACCTCCTGCCGGAAGAAACCGTGGAGGTGCGCATAGAGCCGATTGACGAAACCACAAGGCGCATCACGGTATGTATATAGGGATTATATCAGATACTCACGGGCGGTTTGAAGACGATGTCAAGCGGTTCCTGGAGCCGGTGGACGTAATCTGGCACGCCGGCGACTTTGGCGGCATAGCCTGCGCCGACGCCATAGCGGCGTTCAAGCCCCTGGTGGGCGTGTACGGTAACTGCGACGGTGCCGATGTCCGCGCGGTGTATCCCTGGCAGCAGGTGTTTATGGCAGAGGAGGTGCGCATCGCGATGACCCATATCGGCGGCTTCCCCGGCCGCTACGACTGGGAAGCCTACAACCTGATAACCCACAACAACCCCCGCATCTTCGTGTGCGGCCACTCCCACATACTGCGCGTGATGGGCGACAAAAAGCTGGGCGTGATGGTGTTCAACCCCGGCTCCTGCGGCTTCCAGGGCATCCACGCCGTGCGCACCGCCCTGCGGTTCAGGATAGACGGCAGCGACATCCACGATATGGAGGTCGGCGAATGGAAGCGCAAGGAAACCTGTGACTAAATAAATGTAACGCTATGGAACTGTTCTATTCAAGGGAAATAGCCTCGGGAGCACGCGAGCTGGACCGGCAGGAGTCGGGCCACTGCGTCAAAGTGCTCCGCCACCGCGAAGGCGATGAAATACACATAGTGGACGGCTGCGGAAACCTCTACCGGTGCCGGATACTAAGGGCCGACCCCGCTGCGACATCGTTCGAAGTGGAGGAGGTCATAGAGGGCTACGGCTCACATCCCTACCATCTGACGATGGCGGTGGCGCCGCCCAAGAATATCGATCGCTTCGAATGGTTCTGCGAGAAGGCCACCGAGATAGGCGTGGACGTGATTGTGCCGATAGTGGGCGACTACTCAGAGCGTAAGGTCTTCAAGGGCGACCGGTGCGAGCGCATCATCATCTCCGCCGCCAAGCAGTCCCACAAGGGGGCGATTCCCGCCCTGGAGCCGCTGACCCCCGTGCGGGAGTTCCTGACACGCGACTTTCCGCACGGGACGCACAAATTTATCTGTTACTGCAGCGAGGTAGAAGGCTCCCGCAAGGTTCACATATGCGAGGCCCTGGCCGCCACCGGCGACGGACACGATGCCAATCTTACGGAGGGCAGCGACAACTTTGTGGTGATGATAGGCCCAGAAGGCGACTTCTCCCGCGAAGAGATCGCCCTGGCCCTTTCCCGCGGCTGGCAGCTCATCTCCCTCGGCGACAGCCGCCTCCGCATAGAAACCGCCGCACTTACAGCCGTGGCCGCGGTTTACCTTGGTTTAGCATCATAGCACCGGTAGCAGAGGTCACCATTATGTCATCCATATTGATATAGAACATATCGGTGGTAATGAAATGGCGGAAGCCGAAGTAAACCGTCTTGCCGTTGAATTCTGCCGGGATGGGGATGTCGAACCGCTGCCAATCGCTCTGGACCTTGGTGTAGATGGTGAACTGGCTGCCGAAAGTTCCTTCCATAAGCAGTGTGCAGCCGGAGGCAATGTCGCCGGAAGCCGGGATCTGCTCTGTCATATACACGGCGACGTGCTCTGCGCAGTATGATGCATCCTGCCCGCATAACCATAATGTCAGGGTATTGTTTTTCCCCAGGGAGATGGCAGGCGTGAAGGCCCAGTTGTCGGGGTGGAGGGCGCCCACCTCGTTTATGTATGACTGGCTGACGAGCATATCATAGCTGTCGTTGTGGCCGCTCCCGCTTCCCATAAATGTAGAAGAGAGCCTCCAATTGTAACTGTCTCCGTCAGAATCGATGAATGTCCAGCCGTCAATACAGCCGTCCGAATCAAAGTTCTCGTAATAGATGGTTCCTGCCGGCAGTTCAGGCTCAGGAGCCACATACGGTACGGGCTCAAAATATTCCGGATACTCGATAAGCTCCAGGCTGGCATCGCCATCTTCGTCGAACGGGCCGGTAATGCATAAGAAATAATCGCAGCCGGGCTCAAAGTTGAGGCCGCCGTAACTGGCGGTCCAGTTTCGGTCTTCGCTGTCGGAGAAACAAAAACCATAGTTGGGATTGCTCCATTCTCCGGGTACCACAAACTTATAGTAAGAGATGCCAAAGACCTCTTCTTCCCCGACGGGGTCGTATTCTGAGTAAGCTTCTACTTCCTCACTGTCTTCGTCCCAACCGTAAAGGACTAAGCTGCCCCAGCCAAGATTGTCATATACATAGAGGGTAATCGGCTCTGGCCGTACAGTCACAAGGCAGCTGGCGCTGAACTCCCCGCAGGTGGCCACAGCGTACCACTGGCCCGCTTCGTTTGCTGTCACAAGACCATCGTCAGATACATCTATCGGCGTCGCAGACCGTGTGGTGGGAACATCAACGGACCAGACCACGGTCTTGTCGGAGGCGTTGTCGGGAGTTACGGTGGCGGTGAGCTGTATGGTCTCGCCCGGCATAAGTGTGGCTTCTGAAGGTTCTACAGATATGCCTGTCACGGGAATCGTGCCGGCGGGCTGGCTTACCGTAATTTCCTGTGAGATACCGCCTGCGGAGATGGTAACCTTGGCGCTACGCGGCTCCGTACTGTTATTGGGGTCACAAGAGACAGTCACCGTAACTGGATTATCGGAGGCACTTCCGCTGGAGGGGCTCAAATGTATCCACTCCTCTGATGCAACCACCGTCCAGTCGCGGTTGGAAGTGAAGCTAAATGATCCGCTGGTGGCATCATCCGAAATGGTGATGGAGGTAGAGCCGTTTATCAGGATTTCTGCCGGAGTCTTCTTGCATCCGGAAATGACAACGATGGCGAAAAGTGCAATCGCCGCAGTCAGTATTCTTTTCATAGCTTAATATGCGTTGATAGTTTCAACAAATGTAGTAAAAACTTTTTATTGTCACCGGCGGGCAAACTGCTACTCCGTAGTGAACGGCAGAACCGGCAGGTCGTAGCTGTTCCAAAGGTAGCCGATCTGGAAGTCGTGCCATAGGTAGCGGACGTATCTCACATCGCTTACTTCGCTGGCGGCGACCACGATGGCGTTGCCGCTGGCGGAGGTGATGTGTGCCGGATACCATACCTTGTCGCTACCGGCAACCTCAAACCCTTCCACGGCCTCAAGTCCGGAACCCTGGTCGGTGTGCACTCCGCCTTCGCAGTTGGTCAGCAGCACCTTGGCGGAGGCTCCCTGCAGCACGACGCTCTTCAGGTCTGGGGAGTCACTGCCTGTCACACCGGTACCGTACCAGTGTTCCAGTGCCAGGTTCGCCAGCCGCTGCCCGACCTCAGTCTTCCTGCGGGGGTGGATCACAGTCCTCTCGTACGGATAAACCAGGTCGCAGGTGGCTATCATCGCAGAGTTGGGTATCAGGTCGGCGGCTGCCTTCTGGCGGTTGCGCAGTATGGGTGCCAGGCCCGAATCCACGCTGCCGGCGTAGGCGTAGGGTGCAATCTGCACGTAGTAGAAAGGAATGTCGCCTCGGCCGAACAGGCTCCGCCAGCGGGTCACCATCGCCGCCTGCATACGCGCGTAATCCTGTACGTCCACTTTGCTGACGTTGGAGCACCCCTGATACCAGATGAAGCCGTTGATGGTGTAGTGGCGGATCGGATAAATCATACCGTTGTACATCAGGGTGCAGGTTGACCCGGGAGAAAGGTCTTTATAGGTGTTGATGTTCTGATTGATTTCCGCTATGGTAAGGCCGGTGCTGACAAGGGCTTCGCGGTCCATCCAGCACTCTATCATTGAGCCGCTCCAGCAGGGCACTATCAGGCCGACGGGGACCTTGAGCCTGCGGGAGAGTTCCCGCCCAAAGAGATATGCTGTGGCGCTGAAGCTGCCGATCTTGCCTCCGTCAGCTGCCCACCAGTAGCCGTGGGAGTCATCTTCTTGGTCCGTGGAAGCCGTCTTCTGTGACATAAACATCCTGATTTCGGGGTGCAGGTATGCATCCTGCATCGCCTCCAGGCTGTTTTCTACGGGTTGGTAATCCCAGCCGGCCATCGGCATATCCATATTGGACTGTCCGCTGCACAGCCATACCTCACCTATGAGGATGTTTTCCAGGCTGAGGCTTTCCTGCCCGCAGGCGATATCCACCCACTGCGGGGTGAACGATGCGGCAGGGGTAGCCACGGCCACTTTCCAGAGGCCGTCCTCCCTGGTCGTGGTCTTGTATACGGCATCGCTCCAGGATACCGTGACCTTGATGATTGCGCCCGGCTCAGCCCAGCCCCATATATTGGCGTCGGTATTCTGCTGAAGCACCATATTGTCGCGCAGGATGTAGGGTATCCTGATGTCGGATTCTATACCGTTGTCATCTGAGAGGGGTATTACTATGGCCGTTCCGTCGGCAAGGGTAATGGTGACGGATGCATCGTTTTCCCCTAGCTCGATGCCGCTGATGAGGCTGCGGTCCACTGCGCTGCCGACCGCTTTCCAGGTCTTGCCGTCATCGTAGGAGACCTCCCAGGTAACGGTGGTTTCGTTGATGCGGAATTGCGGTGTCACGCCAGGCTGGCCATGCGCACCCGGCTGTCCGGGCTGTCCGGGGTCGCCTTTTTCGCCTTGGTCACCCTTTTCCCCTTGATCGCCTTTCTCACCTTTTTCTCCCTGAATACCCTGGTCGCCTTTCTCTCCTTTCTGGTTGAACTTGATGGAAGAGTTGTCGCTGAAAACCAGGGTGATGACGCCGTCGGCCTCGGAGAAGCCTATTACGGTCTTGCCGCTGTTAAGCTTTTGGAGCAGGGCCTGATAGGTGTTGAGGTCCCGGGTAGAAGTCTCCAATACCTTAACCCTCTCTTCCAGGTCGTTGATGCGGGTTTCGTAGCCATTTACCAGGTTGCGCAGCTCGGAGTCGTCATACGCGTTGCAGCCGGCCAGGATGGCAGTGAGTAAAACCAGCAGAAATCTTTTCATATCGATAAATAATTTATTCCACTACTTCGCACAAGAGTGTTGCGGCGGTGCAGCTGAGCACCCGCACGTTGACGTATTCGCCTGTATTGTGCCCGGTGGCGGGGAACACGCACGCCTTGTTCTGGGATGTGCGGCCCATCAAATCGGCGGTGGATTTTTTGGAGAATCCCTCCACCAATACCTCAAAGGTCTTGCCCACGTCGTGGCGGTTGCTTTCCAGAGATAGTTCTCCCTGCAGGGCTATGACCTTCTCCAGGCGGGCGGTCTTTACCTCGGGCGGCACGTCGTCGGGGTAGTGGCGGGCTGCCAGCGTGCCCGGACGCTCGGAGTATTGGAACATAAAGGCGGCGTCGAATTTTACCTGGCGGAAAAGGTCCAGGGTGTCCTCAAAATCGGCCTCAGTCTCTCCGCAGAAGCCGGTGATGACATCGGTGGTGATTGCGCAGTCCGGCATAATCTCCCGGATGCGTGCCACCCGCTCCAGATACCACTCGCGGGTGTGGCGGCGGCGCATCTTCTCCAGCATCGCGTTGCTGCCCGACTGTACCGGCAGGTGGATGTGCCTGCAGATGTTGGGATAAGCGGCCATCGTGAGCAGCACATCGTCTTTCATGTCCTTAGGATGCGATGTTGCAAAGCGCACCCGTACGTCAGATGAGAGTTGGGCCACCATCGCCAGCAGCTTCGCAAAGCCCACCTCGCCGAACTTATATGAATCCACATTCTGCCCCAGCAGGATAATCTCTTTGTAACCGGCCTCGATGGCTTCCCGCCCTTCGCGGAGGATGCTCTCAAAGTCCCGGCTGCGCTCCGCACCGCGGGTGTAGGGCACCACGCAGTAAGAGCAGACGTTGTTGCAGCCGCGCATTATGGATATGTATGCGCTCACTCCATTGGCATCCATCCTCACCGGGGAAATGTCGCCGTAGGTCTCTTCGTGGCTGAGAAGGGTGTTGATCTGCTTGCCCTCCCCGCCGCGCAGGCCTTCCAGCAGCCTCGGCAGGTCGCGGTAGGCATCGGGTCCCGCCACAAGGTCCACGGCCGGGTGCTCCAGCAGCTTCTCCTTGAGCCTCTCCGCCATACAGCCGATGACCCCCACCAGCAGGCGGCGGCGCTTGAGCTTCATCTGCCTGTAGATATCCAGCCGGCCCAGGATGCGCTGCTCTGCATTGTCGCGTATCGCGCAGGTGTTTATCAGCACAAGGTCGGCCTCCGAGGCCTCCTTGCACAGCACATAACCGACTTTGGAAAGGATTGCCAGCACCACCTCGCTGTCGTTCACGTTCATCTGGCAGCCGTAGGTTTCTATCAGCACCCGTGGCGCTATGGTATAGATATTGCTCATGGCTCTCAAAAATTACACCGCGAAGTTAGTTTTTATTATTATCTTTGCATTAAATGAAGAAAAGTTTCGCAATTATAGCGTTGTTTTTCACGTTTGTGGCCTGCACTCCCATCCAGGAGCAGATTACCGTGAACGACTTCTCTCTGGAGAGCCTGGAGAATG
>Ga0310786_10011014_pt1 | contig 11314 bp, 7 predicted proteins | sample AusTroGonzalo_MG_FD_203881 | JGI IMG/M metagenome (GOLD analysis project Ga0310786, IMG submission 203881) | Bovine rumen microbial communities from tropical cattle in Woodstock, Queensland, Australia - Gonzalo_03 (v2) (version 2) | ecosystem: Host-associated > Mammals > Digestive system >... | reverse complement strand
GTTGTCAAAGAAACGGCTGTTGGCGATGATGGTGTCGGTGGTCAACTCTTTCTTACGGGTACGGCTGGTGAGCGAAGAACCCGGTTCGTTGAACGCGATATGACCGTCAGGACCGATACCACCCAAGAACAGATGGATACCACCGATATTGCGGATTTTCTCCTCGTAACGCGCACACTCTGCTGCGAGATCAGCTGCGTTACCGTTGAGGATATTGACGTTCTCCTTGCGGATGTCGATATGACTGAAGAAGTTATTCCACATGAAGCTGTGGTAACTCTCCGGGTGATCTTCCGGCAGGTTGACGTACTCGTCCATGTTGAAGGTAACGACATTGCGGAAGGACACTTTACCGGCTTTATTCAGTTTGATGAGTTCTTTATACATACCAAGCGGAGACGAGCCGGTAGGAAGTCCGAGCACGAAAGGTTTGCTCTCCTTGGGATCAAACTCATTGATTTTTTTTGCTACATAGTTCGCAGCCCACTGACTAAGCAGGTCATACGAAGGTTCAATAATTACACGCATTTTCTTATTTTGTCATTTAATCATTTACCATTTAATCATTTAACTCCGTTTCAGGACTACTGCACTTCGTGCCGGCAGATACATCTTGAGCCAGCCCTTACCGTCCTTGTCATAGAGCGGATCGTAGTTGGTGAAATGCTCTACGCTATCGTCCGCCAGACCGAAGCCGGCAAACTCTTTGGCGTCGGTATTGAGCACCACTTCGTACTTACCGGACGGCACGAGGATACCGTAGTCGTCGAAGGACTTCTGTCCGTTCCAGTTGAAGATGAACAAGAGGTCACCGCGCGAATAAGCCACCACTTGGTCGCCCTCGTTATCCCACCATTTCATCACCCATGGCAGGTGTTTACCGATATTGTATTTTTTCTCCTCCGCCGTCGGGTTCTGGGTGAGGATATATTTCTTGAGCAGATGAATCATCGCTCCATCGAAGCGGTTGAGATCCGAGAAGAAATAGTTGGGGTTATCGACGAGGTCCCACTGACGACGTGCGTATTTATAACTCCATCCATTCCCCTCACGCGGGAAATCAATCCACTCCGGATGGCCGAACTCATTACCCATGAAGGTGAGGTATCCGCCGTTGATAGTCGAAGCCGTGATGAGGCGTATCATCTTATGCAGCGCGATACCGCGGTCAGCCATGAAGGACGAATGACCATGCTCGAAATGCCAGTACATATCGGCGTCCACGAGACGGAAGATGATGGTCTTATCGCCCACGAGCGCCTGGTCATGACTCTCCGCATACGAGATGGTTTTCTCATCCTCACGACGATTCGTCATCTCAAACAGGATATGACCGGCTTTCCAGTCCTCATCCTTCACTTCCTTGATATACTTGATCCAGAAATCAGGAATACCCATTGCCAGACGATAGTCGAAACCAACACCGCCATCGGCTATCGGGCACGCCAGACCCGGCATACCGCTCATTTCCTCCGCAATTGTGATGGCATCGGGTTTCACTTCGTGAATGACTTTATTCGCGAGCGTGAGATACATGATGGCATCGCCGTCTTCGTTTCCATTGAAGTAAGAAGGATAGCCGTTGAAGTCTTCGCCCAGACCGTGACTGCGGTAGATCATAGAAGTCACACCGTCGAAACGGAAACCGTCGAAGTCGTATTCGTCGAGCCAGAACTTACAGTTCGAGAGCAGGAAATGCAGCACTTCGTTCTTACCGTAGTTGAAGCAGAGACTATCCCATGCCGGGTGCTCGCGGCGACCACCGTCATGGAAATACTGATAGCCCGTACCGTCGAAGTTACCAAGACCCTCGAGTTCGTTCTTCACCGCATGGCTATGCACAAGGTCCATGATGACATGCATTCCACGACCGTGGGCATCATCGATGAGGGCTTTGAGTTCATTCGGCGTACCGAAGCGACTGCTGGCCGCAAAGAAATTCGATACATGGTATCCGAAGGAGCCGTAATACGGGTGCTCCTGAATGGCCATGATCTGGACGCAGTTATAACCCAACTTATCAATACGCGGCAGCACATCACGACGGAACTCCTCGTACGAATTCACTTTCTCTTCCTTGGAACTCATGCCGATATGGCACTCGTAGATATATAAGCCTCCTTTGTCCTTGAGTTTCTTTCCGCGATTCTTCCACTGGTACTCGGGTTCATTCCAAACCTGCGCCGAGAAGATCTTGGTCTGCTCATCCTGCACCACGCGGCGCACATAAGACGGGATACGCTCTCCGTAACCGCCGTTCCACTCGACGAGCAGTTTGTACATCTGGCCGTGGGCCATCGCTTTCTCCGGCAACTTCGCCTCCCATACGCCATTCCCGACCGGCTGCAGACGATAAGCCTCGTCCTTGCTCCAGTTGTTCATGTCGCCCTTGATATAGATCGCCGTAGCGTTCGGCGCCCATTCACGCAGCACCCATCCTTCGGGCGTATGATGCAAGCCGAAATAGAGATATCCCGTCGCCCACTCGGACAGCGGCTGACCACCCGTGATCTCTTTCTCCTTATTCATCGCATAGTCATAACGACCCTGGAGAGCACCCTCGTAAGGCTGCAGATACGGATCACGCTCAACAAGCTTGAGGTGTTTCGATTTTTTACATGTTGCCATAGTTGTATGTGTTTTTCGTTGTATGATTCAATTTTGCGTGCAAAATTACAAAAAATAATCGACATATGCAAACGATTCCATGAATTTTCAAAAAATATTTGTGTATCTCAGATTTTTTGCGTATTTTTGCAAGCGATTTGAGTTCACACAAAATCATTACAACATATGAAAAAAATCATTTTTACGCTTGCAGCGTTTGCACTTATGACAACAGCTTGCACTACTAAACAACAGACTACGGGTATCGACCTGGCGAACTTAGACACCACGGCCGTACCGCAAAATGACTTCTACCAATTCGCTTGTGGCGGCTGGATGGCAGCCAATCCTCTGACGCCGGAATACAGCCGTTTCGGATCGTTCGACAAATTAGGATTAAACAACCTGGAGCAGGTGAACGGATTGATTCAAGAGATCGCCGCGAAGAAACACCCGCAGGGTTCGATCGCGCAGAAGATCGGCGATATGTATAACCTCGCGATGGATACCGCTCGTCGGGACCAGGAAGGTATCGAGCCGGTTCGGAAGACCTTGGCCGAGATCGAAGGTATTACCGACCGTGCACAGTTATCGAAAGCGCTCGGTGCCGCCATGGACTACAGCCTCTGGGCGATGTATGTCGATGCCGACGCGATGAACAGCGCCATGAACATCATGAACGAGTATCAAGCCGGCTTCTCGTTAGGCGAGAAAGAGTATTACCTGGACGAGGACGAGCAGACCGTAGCGATCCGTAACGCGTACGTAGCGTATATCGAGAAACTGTTCGGTCTCTTCGGTTTTGAGAACGGAGCCGAGAAAGCACAGACGGTATTGCGCATGGAGACGCGTCTGGCGAAGGCTGCTTACAGCAATGTGGAGCTGCGCGACCCGATCGCCAACTACAATAAGATGAGTGTAGCCGAACTGCAGGAACTGGTGCCGCAGGTCAATTGGACCGAGTATTTCGAGGCACTGGGTGTGACTCTGGACAGCATCTCCATTGGTCAGATTCCTCACTTGCAGGAAGCAGGACGTATGTTAGCGGACGAACCGCTGGAGGACCTCAAGACGCTCTTTACCTGGCAGGTGATCGACGGGGCTACTTCGTACCTCACAAGCGAGATCTATCAGGCTTCGTTTGATTTCTACGGCAAGGTGATCTCCGGTCGCGAAGAGCCGAGTCCGCTGTGGAAACGTGCGGTAGGTATCGTGAACGGTACGCTGGGCGAAGCAGTAGGTCAGATGTATGTGGCCAAGTACTTCCCGGAGGAGAACAAAGCGCGTATGTTAGCGCTGGTGAAGAACCTGCAGAAGGCGCTCGGTATCCGTATTGAGAACCTGGAATGGATGAGCGAAGAGACTAAGGCGAAGGCGCTGGAGAAACTGAACGCCTTCACGATTAAGATCGGTTATCCCGATACTTGGCGCGACTATACCGCACTGGATGTAAATGCGGAGGATACGTATTATGCGAACCTGCAGCGTGCAGCGAAGTTCGAGCAGGAGTACAGCCTCAGTTACTTAGGCAAACCGGTGGACAAGACCAAATGGTACATGACGCCGCAGACGGTAAATGCCTATTACAACCCGTCCAGCAATGAGATCTGTTTCCCGGCCGGTATCCTCCAGTATCCGTTCTTCGACATGAGTGCCGACGATGCGTTTAACTACGGCGCGATCGGCGTGGTGATCGGTCATGAGATGACCCACGGTTTCGACGACCAAGGCTGTCATTTTGACAAGGATGGCAATATGATTAACTGGTGGACCGAAGAGGATAAGAAAGCCTTCGATGCGCGCACGAAAGTGATGGAAGAGGCCTTCAATCGCATCGAAGTAGCTCCGGGCGTACATGCCAACGGTGCCTTCACCTTGGGTGAGAATATCGCGGACCACGGAGGTCTGCAGGTGAGCTATCTGGCGTTCTGTCTGAACGAGGAGTCGAAACCCGAAGCAGAGCGTCTGCAGACACGCGACGGCTTCACGCCTGCACAGCGTTTCTTCTTAGCTTACGCGAATGTATGGGCAGGTAATATCCGTCCGGAAGAGATTCTGAATCGTACGAAGAGTGATCCTCACTCGTTGGGTCGTTGGCGTGTAAACGGTGCGCTGCCACAGATCAACGCATGGTACGACGCATGGAACGTGACGGAAGAAAGTCCGATGTACGTGAAACCAAATGAACGGGTGTCCATTTGGTAATTGGTAATTGGTAATTGGTAATTGAAAAAGAAAAGCCCGCGCGTTGCGGGCTTCTATTTTTTGTTAGGCTTTCTCAACGGCCTCTGCAATCGAGTTGGCGATGAAGGCCATCTCTTCGGCAGGAAGAGAGAGTTTGGGATTAGACCACAGCATGTCTTTCTCCGAGTTCATCGGGATCAGATGCACATGTACGTGATTCACCTCCATACCCAGTACCGCTACACCGACGCGCTTGCAGCCCGTAGCAGCCTTAACACCTTTGGCTACTTTCTTCGCAAAGGTCATAAGGCTCTTGAGTTGCTCGTCCGTCAGGTCGAAGATATAATCGGCTTCCGGCTCCGCCAACTTAGGCACCACTAAGGTGTGACCTTTTACGAGCGGATTGATATCCAAGAAAGCGTAGTTCTTATCGTCTTCCGCTACTTTATAACTCGGGATCTCACCCTTGATAATACGCGTAAAGATAGTCATAATGAATGTTTAGCGTTTAGGGGTTAGTGGTTAGAGGGTAATCTCCAATACTTCGAACTCAATGATACCGGCGGGCACTTGCACCTGCGCGATCTCACCTACTTTCTTACCCATCAGACCTTTGGCGATAGGGGTGGTAACAGAGATCTTACCTTCCGCTAAGTTCGCTTCTCCTTCGGTCACCAACTGGAAGGTCTTCTCCTGACCGTTATTGCGCTGTTTCACACGCACTTTCGTAAGGATCTGCACCTCGTCCGTTTTGATATCCGTAGCATCGAGCACACGGGCGTCCATGAGTCGCAACTTCAACTGTGCGATCTTGGTCTCCAGTGCACCTTGTGCTTCTTTTGCGGCGTCATACTCCGCATTCTCACTTAAATCGCCCTTCTCACGCGCTTCTGCTATCGCGGCAATGACACGTGGGCGCTCTACCGTCTCCAATTCGTGGAGCTCCTCTTTTAATTTCTTCAGACCGTCTTCGGTCATGTACGTTACTGCCATTCTATATACTTGTATTTAATATTTTCGATTCAAAATCTCGCTCGCAATAATCGCTTTGCGAACCTCCTCGGCATCCGTTAAATCCGGAGTCGTATTTTGCGTTTCTTCAGCCATATAAAAAGGAGGCATATGCCTCTTTTATTTTGTTTAAAAACGATAGGAAACTTCACAGCCTCCTATCGCCATTAAACCTAAACCTTAACTATGAAAATTTTGTTTTCGATGCAAAAATACTGCTTTTATTTGAAATGACCAAACATTTTGGCAAAAAAATGCAAAATTTCTTTGTTTTTATTCAATTTCGCCTCTTAATGTGGCCGCAGAGGCTTCTTTTATGCGCACATTGACGATATCGCCTATCTTCTGGTCGGTGCGGGGGAAGACCACGGTCTTGTATTGCTCTGTGCGGCCATACATGTCGTCGTGGCTGCGTTTGGAGAAGCCTTCCACCAGCACTTCTACCGTCTTTCCTACCTCCCGTTGATTTGACTCCAGCGACAGCTGGTTTTGCAGCGCGATGATCTCATTGAGACGACGTACTTTCTCCTCCTCCGAGATGTTATCGGGCAGGTGCTTCTGGGCATAGGTACCCGGTCGCTCGGAGTACTTGAACATGAAGGCGGAGTCAAAGCCCACCTCGCGCATGAGCGAGAGGGTCTGCGCATGGTCCTCGAGCGTCTCGTCATGGAAACCGCAGAAGATATCGGTGCTGATGGCTGCCGTAGGCAGGATACGACGGATGGCAGCGATACGCTCTAAGTACCACTCGCGTGTGTACTTGCGATTCATCAGTTTGAGGATATGATTTGAACCCGACTGCACGGCCAGATGAATGAACTTACAGAGGTTCTTATGACGGCTGATGGCTTCGAGCGTCTTATCGGACATATCCTTCGGATGGGAAGTCGTAAAGCGAATACGCATGTCGGGTACGGCTTCGGCTACGATCTCCAGCAGGTCCGCGAAGTCCACTTCGGAGAGGTTATGGGTTACGGGTGACGGGTTACCGATATAGCGGTACGAGTTCACGTTCTGACCGAGCAGCGTCACTTCTTTGTATCCGCGCGCCTGAAGGTCACGCACCTCATTGAGGATGGACTCCACATCACGACTTCGTTCGCGACCACGGGTATAGGGTACCACGCAATAGGAGCAGAAGTTATTACAGCCGCGCATGATACTCACGAAACCACTGATGGAGCGACCGATACGCGAAGGGATGATATGGCGATAGGTCTCAGAGGTACTAAGTTCCACATTCATCGCTTTATGTCCCTGTTCGCACTGCGCCAAGAGGTTCGGGATGTCAAGATACGCATCCGGTCCCGCCACAAAATCCACACCGAACTCATCAATCAGTTCCTGCCCCATCCGCTCGGCCATACAGCCGATGACGCCAATGATTTTATCACGATTTTCGATCTTCGATTTTTGATTTCTGAGATGCGCCTTCAGTTCACGCAGACGGGCACCTACTTTCTGCTCCGCGTTATCACGGATGGAGCAGGTGTTCAGCAAGATGATATCGGCATCCTCCCAATGCTCCGTCAGTTCCGCATCGGTAGTCTCCATAATAGCTGCTACGACTTCGCTATCCGCGACGTTCATTTGGCAACCATAGGTCTCAATATAGAATTTTTTTGTCATTTTTACTAAAAAAAGCGCAATAAATTTGCGTATATCATTTTTTTGTAGTACCTTTGCACCCGCTTTCGAAAAATCGAAAGACGGGAAGTGGCGCAGCCCGGTAGCGCAACGGTCTGGGGGACCGGAGGTCGCGTGTTCGAATCACGTCTTCCCGACTATCTCAACAAAGGCAGGTTTACTTCGGTAACTGCCTTTAATTGTATACCTTGCAGGACGGATTGCATGTCCGGGTTCTTTTGAATCAGATCCATCCACCACTCCGCTTCATCCAGATCTGCAAAACCGCTTACGCGCAGCGCACAGCCTTCTCCCCAAACCGGCATCTTCTGCAGGTCAAAATCACGAATCAGGAACTGCGAGAAGTTGAATAACGCCACTTCGTACTGCAGTTCATTCAGCGCTTGCTCCTCTGCCGTAGGCAGAATAAGCAATACAACAGACGGTTGTTTGCGATCTTCGCTCCACTGCTGCTCGGCTATCGTAGTATCTTGCGGTGTTTCTTCGATTTCTCCGCGTCGATCGGCGAGACTGCCGCTGGCACCACCTTTCTGACTCTCCATACCTTGTCCCATCATCGCCAACATATCCTTCGCCATGGCTCCCAATTCGGTATTACCATAGTTCTCCACCATCGCACGTAGTTCGTTAGCGAAAGGTTCCTGTCCTTCGGTACGGGCTACGGAAACAGCTTTCAAGAACATAAATCGCGGCATGAGTCGACTCTGCGGGAACTCCTGTTGCGCATAGTTGGTATTGGTCTTAACGGTCGCGTAGTCACCCTTGGTGTAGGCTGTATAAGTAGCGGCATAGAGGGAGTCTTGCTCCGCTAACATCTTGCGCATCTTCGCGATGTAGTTCTCGTCATGACGTAAGGCGCGCAACTGTTCATCCTCGTGAATGGCTACCACGGACGGATGCATGGGGAAACGCTCATCCAGCAGACGTAAGGTCTCTTGCGCCAGTTCTTCATCCTCCAGTTTATCGCGATAGATATAATAGAGCGCCACCATCGCTTCGCGCCAGAGGCTATCGCTTACGATATAATCTTGCTCCGTACGGGGGATCTGCTGCAGGTAGTATTCGGGTTTATGAATATCGGTTTCGAAGGTCTGCCGCGCCGGTATAGAATCAGCACCCAGCATGGTAGAATCCATGTCTTCGGATGGGATCGAACCCAAGTCATCGCCTATCATCACTTGCTTGTTTTGCCGTCTCCAGTTATCCTCCAGCGGACGATTTCCCCATCTGCGGCGCCACTCCTGCTGACCCTGTTTGATGAGTTGCGGATTATAGAAATACCACTCGCCCTTCTGGGTGCCTCCACCTAACATATTCGCGGTATTGACGCTTCGTGGACCATCATCCAACGCCAGTTCTCGTGCTTCTTGTGCTTGTTTGATGGAGTCGTTCTTCTCGGCTTCTATCAGGTCGGCTATGATCTGATCAACAATCGCCCGTTGTTCTTCTTCGGTCATATGTCCCAGCCGCTGCAGGGAGTCTTGCAGCTGCGCCTGATTATAGGATACGATCAGTTCGTCCAGCACTTCCGAGCGCTTCTGGATACGATCAAAGTCTTTATTTTCCGCGGTCAGAATGGTCACGGCTTCGCGATAACAGGGTTGCGCCTGCACGTACGCGCGTTGTTCAAAATATATATCACCCGCGCGCACGAGGACGGCTGCTTTCGGTAAGCCGGCCTGCGTGGACTCGGCTATCGCTTTCTCGTACATCTCCAGCGCTTTAGCTGTATCGGGTTGAGCGAGATAGATATTTCCGATCGCACCATAGATTTGGTCCAAGCGGTCTTTGTATTTCGACTGCCGCGTCATCGATTTGAGACGTCGAATTGCATTTTTTCCATCCAATTCTGCCATGCGTAAACGGGCATTGAACTCCATCTCATTGGTAGGCGCCATACGCACAACGGATTTATAGGCTTGGATCGCCTCATCGCGATTGTTCTCGCGTTCGTATAACTGCGCCAATACATACGCGAAACGCGGACGATAGATCTTGCGCTTCTCATAAGGCAGGGCGATCTTTACGAACGGCAACGCCTCATGGTAATGCTCGCCCTTTAGCAACACATCGGCTTTCACCGCCGAATAGAGACGGGCGTGCTTACGACTCAAGGCGTCGATGCGCACACGCTGCAGCATATCTTCTGCTTCGTATTGCCAGCCCATCTCGGCATACGCACGCGCGATCCATAACTGACATTGCGCGATGATATCCGGGTCGTTCTGATAATGATTGATGATATAATTGAAGGTGCTGACAGCGCCTAAGAAATCAGCTTTATGAAACTCTGCTTCACCGAGTCGCATCCATGCCAGCTTCATGTTGGCATTGAATTCCTCGGATTGTAACCATATTTTATATTTGGGATCGTTGGCCTTTTTCGGGTCACGTTTTGGTTTCGCTTTGATGGAATGCAACTTAATGCATTTACGGCATTTCTCGATGGTCTTATCCATCTGAGTAGCAGCTGCCGACGCTGCATCATGGTTCGATACGGGATACAAATTCAGTATCCGCGTATAATCATCTGTATTGGCATCCCGAATGGCTTTCAGTCCTTCCTCGTATGCCACATTACCATTATAGAGGATGTTGTACTTCACCTTCGTCTGATGGAACGAACGTGTAGCCCATGTGTTTTTCTGGGTCGAGCACGAAGAGAACAGCACGACTAGTGCTGCCATCCAAAATACTATGCTCTTCCCTCTAAACATTAAACTTTAAACGCTAAACTTTACACAAGTCCTTTCACATGACTCTGTGCTGCAACGAACTCCTTCAAATAGAATGGCTCGTAATAAGCAAGCTCTACACTTTCCACTTTCCGCTTTCCACTCTCGGCTAAGATGCCTACGTACTGCGCTTCGGGAACGATATCGGGGATAAAGTGCCAATTGGGGCGAGAGAATACATTCGCGCACTTTGCAGCACCATCGCCAAAGTAGTACACCGCGGTGTCATTGGTGATTGGTGATTCTTTGCCTGACGGCACGATCTGAAGGTATGGGTGATTGGTGATTGATTCTTCATTCTCTACCACTATGGCCTTTGTTTCGCCATTAATCGCCGTATAGACTTCCATACGACGGGCATCAATCATCGGGAGAAGGATGGAAGATTGGTGATTGGTAATTGGTGATTGCTCTTTAGCGGCTTCGCAGAGGACCTCTAAAGTAGGAACAGGAATCAGCGGCACATTCAGTCCGTAGCACAATCCTTTGGCGGTACTGGTGCCGATACGCAAACCGGTATAGCTACCGGGTCCTTCGCTAAGGGCCACCGCGTCTATAGAGAGGCCTTGCTCCCGCGTAAACGAGAGCAATTCCTCAATATAGCGAGGTAGCAACCGGGCATGGTTGCTACCTTCACGGCAAATACATTGCTTGATCGGCGTGCCATCTTTGCAGATGGCAGCCGAACAAACCGATGTACTAGTTTCGATACATAGTATCGTCATATGCTTACTCGAGCGGAGCTCCGTCGTTCTTTTTTGCCTTCTTGCCGTTCAACAACTGCGAATCCTTGTTCTGACGCTTCTTCGGGAAGTTGAAGTGGTAAGCCAACTTCAAACCTGCATCGAAGTAACCAAGCTTGTCAGCATAGGTCTTCGTAGCGGATTGAACATCCAGAATAGCCGCCGAAGTCTCGGTCGGAGCTGTTAAGTCAAACAGACCTTCCGTGCTGGTGGTATTCTTGAAGGTATTGAATACGCTGTAGTTTGCATATGCACCCAGACCGAACGAGTTACCGCTCTTCAGAACCCACTCGTAACCAATCTCAGCCGTCAACATCACGTTGATATTGAACTGAATGCCGTTCTTAGCAGTCGGTTGCTGACCGGTATATTTACCGGTTACAGTCT
>Ga0310786_10011013_pt1 | contig 11315 bp, 10 predicted proteins | sample AusTroGonzalo_MG_FD_203881 | JGI IMG/M metagenome (GOLD analysis project Ga0310786, IMG submission 203881) | Bovine rumen microbial communities from tropical cattle in Woodstock, Queensland, Australia - Gonzalo_03 (v2) (version 2) | ecosystem: Host-associated > Mammals > Digestive system >... | reverse complement strand
ATGGTATGCCCCAATTCGTGCGCAACAACCGCGCGCAAAGCGTTTGGGTCTTTGATTTGTTTAAGTAAGCCTGTATAAACAAAAACATCTTCGCCACCGCGGACAAAGGCGTTAAAGTCATCATCGCTGACTATGTAGATTTTTAGCCGGTTTTCCGGTATGTCGGCAGCCTTGGCAACGGGCAAAATAATTTCAGTGATTCTTTTTTCGATTTCGGTATCATTGATAAGCGTTGCCGCGTTCGCACCAAATGCAAACACAAAGGAAAATAAAATCGCAAATATTTTCTTCATTTAAGCCCCCGCCACTGTTGAACAGTCAAATATCTTTCGCAGAACGCGCGCCCAGTCTTCGTCTTCGCTATTATTATTCATGGCGGCGGTCTGTGCCAACTTGAAAAGATCCCTGTGTTCACGATAGTTCACAAAATAATATTGTATCCAACCACTCTGACGCGTGCCCAACAATTCGCCAACACCACGCATCATCAAATCTTGTTCTGCGATAACAAAGCCGTCTTCTGTTTCGCAAAGCACATCTAATCTCTTTATGCCATCTGATGATAAATTTGCGCCGTATAACAGAACACAAAACGATTGTTTAGAACCGCGTCCAACACGTCCACGCAACTGATGCAACGCCGCCAGCCCAAACCTTTCTGCGTTTTCAATCACCATAATAGTCGCAGACGGAACATCAATTCCAACTTCCACCACAGTGGTCGAAACTAATACGCGCATTTTAGAATTGGGGTCAGCGAATTCTGCCATAACGGCATCGCGTTGTTTTTTATCCATTTGCCCATGACAAAGACCTGTACCGGGGAAATGTTTTTTCAATTCTTCCCATCGTTGTTCTGCCGCGGTCATATCTGAAACTTCTGATTCCGCGACCAACGGACAGACCCAGAATATTTTCGCGCCATTTTCAATTTGTGGGGCGATGCGTTCTATCAAAGCATTAACACGAGCAATCGGCAATTTAGAGGTCTTGATTGGAATGCGTCCTGCCGGCTTTTCATTTATAATCGAAATATCCATGTCGCCGTATACAGTCATCGACAGAGTCCGTGGTATCGGTGTTGCAGACAGAGCTAATATGTCTGGATTATTTCCTTTTGCGCGCATAGCGGTGCGCTGGTCCACGCCAAAGCGATGTTGTTCATCAATTATAACCAGACCTAAATCTTTGTATTCAACATCGTTAGAAAACAAAGCGTGTGTTCCAATTACTATTTTAGTCCGCCCTGATTTTAGCGATATCAGTTTTTCGCGCCGCGCCACGCCTTTGTCGCGCCCGGTCAAAATGTCGCAAACCAAACCGATTTCATCGCACATCGGTTTGATTTTAGCAAAATGTTGCTGTGCCAGAGTGTCTGTCGGTGCCAAAAGCACAGATTGTGCGCCAGATTCTGCCATTTTTACCGCCGCCGCCATTGCAACCATAGTCTTTCCAGAACCAACATCGCCCTGAACCAGTCGCATCATTGGCACATCGCGCTGAAAATCTGCAAAAATTTCATCTATTGTTCTTTTCTGTGCGCCAGTTAATTCAAACGGCAAAATTTTATAGAAATTATCAATCAGATTTTTAGTCGAAACACGTGGCGGACGAATGTTTTTATGTGCTAATCGCGTGCGCCGATTTATCGCAATCGCACTTTGGTGCGCGAACAGTTCAGAATATGCCAGTTTTACAATATATTTTCCGTCCGGTGCCAGGTCTTCATTGGTTTCCGGATAGTGTACATGTTCCAATGCGTCCAAAAATTCCAACATTCTGTCGCTGAGTTTATACGCGGCAATACGTTCGTGCATAATATTGAAAATCTGGTCGCGCACATTGGAAAAAGTTTTTTGCGTCAGTCCTTCGCCCGATGGATATATTGCCTGATTGGTTGGAATCTTAGAAGCGTTTTCTGGTAATTCAATAAAGTCAGGATGATTTATAACCGCGCCATTTCGATTGTTGTATTCCAGTTTACCACTAACGATGCGCCATTGACCGATGGGCAACTTTTCTGTCCAATAATCAAGAAATTTAGTATTAAAAAATTGTATCGTGACGGGCGCAGCGAATTTATCAGCACACACAATTTGCGTAGGCGTGCGCCGTCCGCGAAAAATACCACCTTTTTTGTGAGATTTTACTTGCAGAGAAATCGTTATAGTATCGCCGTTTTGCGCGCCAACCACGGAATCAAGAATTTCGCGCGGGCGCACATAGGACGGAATATGCAGTAAGAAATCAAGAACGCGTCGACCACCCAAAACTTCATTGAATTTGGCAGCCAACACAGGTCCCACACCATGAATAAACTGCAGGTCCGTATTGAAAAAATCAAAGATTTCTTTGTCCATGCTTTCAATTTAGCAAATTTTTTATTTTTGTGCCAATAAAAAAGCACTGGCAAACGCCAGTGCTTTTTTTGATAACAAAAATTATCTTGCTTTCTGATTAGCGAACGAATAAGCCATTTTCAGATGGTCTGCGTTATATGTGCCATTCATAATCGCGATTGTGTCTTCAACAATAACTAATTCTTCGTTTGTCGCAATCTTAAAGATTTTAATGCGTGAATCAGGCGCACTCAAAACCGCTTCAGCAACATCTCTGCTGACATTTTTGTTTGCTTCTTTGTCCATCTTTAGCCCGAATTCTTCCATGCCTTCACAGAATTTTTCGCGCATATAGGCATCGTTTTCACAAACACCAGCGGTCAGCACCAATGCATCAACATGACCAAGTTCAGCCATATATGCACCAATGAACTTTTTTACCGTCTGTATCTGCATTTCAAGTGCCAATTTGCAGTCTTCGTTTGTGCCTTGGTTTTCTCTGACATCGCGACCATCGCTGTAGCATTTTGTCACACCAATCAAACCAGATTTCTTGTTCAATTCATTCTGAACTGTTTCCATCGACAGACCTTTGCGTTCTGCAACATAAGACGGAATAGACGGGTCAATATCGCCACAACGTGTTCCCATCATTAAACCTGCAGTTGGGGTCATACCCATGGAAGTGTCAACTGAAACGCCGTTTTTAATTGCTGTAATGGATGCGCCTGAACCGATATGCGCTGTGATTAAGTTGCATTCAGATGCTGGTTTGCCCAACATTGCCGCCGCGCGTTTAGAAACATACAAATGGGATGTTCCGTGGAAACCGTATCTGCGTACACCTAATTCTGTGTACCATTCTTTTGGAACAGGATAACGGAAAGATACAGGGTTCATTGTCTGATGAAATGCAGTGTCAAAAACTGCTACTTGTTTTGCGTTTGGTAATAATTGTTGTGCGGTAATAATTCCTAAGATACCACTTGGGTTGTGCAAAGGTGCCAACGGTGTTAATTCGCGCAAAGTTTTGATAACTTCATCGTTGACTTCAACCGAAGACGCAAATTTGTCGCCACCCATAACAACACGATGTCCAACACCACCGATTTCATTCATATCAATAGATGCTTCGCGTAACATCTGCATAACAACACTTAATGCTTCTTTGTGGTCTTTCATTTCAGTGACCTTTTTATCTTTTTTGCCGTCTGGATATTTCTGGGTCACGAAAGAATCAGGTAAACCGATTTTTTCAACATTTCCGCCAACAATGGCTTTTTTAGTATCTGCATCAAAAACCTGATATTTCAGGGAAGATGAACCACAATTCAAAGCAAGTATGTACATGTATTTATCCTTTTATTTTCTTTTTACGCGCACAACAATAGCAAATGATTTTGATAATTTCAATAGTAAACTTGGATTTTTACCTTCCATTTGCTAGCGGTCACATTAGTTTTGACGCCTGTCGTTTTATGTGGCACCCAAAAAGCCTGACAGCCGGAAAACAGCCTTACATGCAAAATATAATCGCCGATATAAGTATAAACCACAGGTGATGCATAATCGCCAATGCCAAACGCAGGCGTTTCATCACCCGTGCTGTATCCGGCATCGTCTTCTTGACATACCAAAACTGCACGCGCGAATAGTGGTAATTCAGTTAAATCTGAAAAAGAATCGTCATAAAAACTTACATTACTTGCCACAGTCATTGGTGTAGATGTTTTAGTGTGAATAGCATTCGTTTGATATGTCGAAAAAAGATTCTGCCAAAAGCTGGTGGCGACAGACGTTATATCAAAACTTTCAACTTCTTGTGAGGCATTAACTGCATCTGCGCGCGCAAGGGCAAAGCCACCAAGCGTTTCACCATCATGCACGCGAATAGTTTTGTTTGTTGTGTCCATTGTAATTTCACCAATCATACCGGTAAAATTATCATTTTCTGCGGCAGTGCCGCGTCGAATCTGCAGAATTCGAGTCATATTAAATCCTTTTAGTTAAAATGTTTGGAAAATAAAAAACGGACGACCCAACGCCGTCCGAATTGTTCACATTATATCATAAATCGACATAAAAATCAAGCCGTACGAAGAGAACCGTATCTGGCAAGGTATGCATTAAAGTCATTTTGAGCCTGGCTGGTACCACGTGCAAAATCTTTTATATAAGCCTTGCGCTTTGCACTAATACTGCCCAATGTGAAAGAATGGGTTTTTCCGGCAGATTCCAACATGTCCCAGTATGCAATTAGTTCTTTATATTGGTCTTTGTGTTCCTTGTCCCAATTTGTTACGGTATCTTTTCTGGCCTTGGCGTCTTTGTATAAATCTATGTCTGCTTTTAAATCATCGTACCCAGGTGTCCCTGGCGTCATTGCAGCCAAAGCGGTTTCTGCGTTTGTTAAATCTGTTTCGTTTGCTATCACACGACCAGATAAACCGTTTCCATGTGCCAAATGATCCAACTTATCGTCAACAAAAAGGCGAGAGTTTTCATTTTGTTTGTTTTGCAATGCCTGTCGGTTTTCTGTTTCCCAGTTTTTATGTGCGTCGTTTAATATTTTATTATTTCGTATGTCATTACCAATTTTAGTGCGACGATGTTGAATAAAGTTGTTTATTCCGACAATACCTGCGCTGATACCGACAACAGCCGCACGAGCAGTTTTATCAACCGCAGTAGTAACCATTTTGATGCCTTCGTTTTTGTTCCAAGACAATTTACCGTCGGAAAATATAGTCATATCTGCTTTACGAATTGCGTCCAATGTGCGACTGGACAATAAACCGTATTTTGCAACAGATAAAATTTCCAATGCTGTTTTTGCTTCTTTGACTTTACCTTGTTTGACGGCTTCTGCAATCAGACCGGACGCCAAATGTCGCATTTGTGCACCGTTACGCAATGCACCTTCGACTGCTTTGCCCATACCGGCACCTTTTAATTTTTCAACTGTATCTGTGAACCATTTGAAATGATCGGATGATGTCTTGCTAGATTTCAAATTACCAGAAATTGTGTCTTTGTTTTTCAGAATTCCTTCTAATCCTTCTGTCGGTTTAACTTTTGCTTTGTCAAAAGCCTTTATAATATTTTGTGACCAAGGACTGAAATATATACGCGTACCACGCGAAGGGTTAACAAATTTTCTGAAATAATCTTCGTAAGTATCGTTTTTCCAATCTTCTAATTCCTGACGCCAATTTTTTTCATCAGGATATTTTTCAGGGACATAATCTTTTGAACTTTTGTTTTCGTAATCGGTCAGTTCGATTGCTTTTGTTAAAGGGTCTGAAATTTTACTTGGCGCCCTGGTTAAGAAATCATTGCGCACAGAAGATTTTGTCAAAAGAGTATCAAAGATTTCCGAAAAATCGTTTTTGAATTGGTTGATATGACGATTTTTGTGGCTGATGGCGTACCATTTTGAGGCATCTGGATCCAAATGCGAAATATCAAGATCTGGGCCATGTAAAACGGATATATCTGGAAAAGAGGTTGGGTCTGGATTTGCTTGATAATATTGCATGTTGGCAATAAGCTCTTCCAACAGTGTGCGAAATTTGAAATCGGAATTATATTTTTTGTCAGCCAGCTTAGATATCAAATCATCGTAAGAAAAACCATCTTTGAAGATGCTGGGCATCGCGCGTTTCAAAGGTATTTCTAGTGATGCTCTATGTGCAACCAAAAATGCGTGTAAATTTGTAAAATCTCTTTCTGTATCAGGAGTTGCGCTTGTTGTGGTGAATGTCTTAGATGAATCACCAAAATATTTTGCAATAAAGTCTTTTGTTGCCTTTTGGTAAGGAGCTTCAAAACCAACCGATGGATTTTTTGATGCATCCATTGCCTGAAACGCTTCCTGAAACGCATCATATAATTCTTCCCATTCTGTTGGGGTTAATTGGTGTGTCGCGCCTGCCAATAAATCAGGCAAAGTTGCACCAACATAATTGTCGTTCCAATATTTCATGTGTCCTTGGAAATCTTCGTTCTGTGCATATTCATTGAAACGTGCGCGCACTTCAGGCGTCATCAAATCAAAATGACGTTGTGCAAAATAATCAAATAATTTTTGTTTCAACGAAAGTGCCACAATAAACCCCTTTGGTTAATTACCACCCCAACACTGTAATTATAGTACTTTTTTATTGAATTTTCAAGGGGGGCGGACGTATTTCTTGGGATTTTGTTCTTGTGTAAAAGAATGGAAAAATAGCCTATAATAAACAAAATGTTTTTAATGAATTTTGTCTTGAAATCTATACCGTATGTCCTGTCCATTGCGGGCGGGGTATTTGTATTTGATATTTCCAAAGATTACCTGCACGACCCAAACTGGATAGATTTGATGAACAATGTGGCGGCGTCTTTGCTGGCAATTCCATTAGTGTTTTTATTTTACGATTATTCTAATTTTCTTATAACGCGCCGTATGCACAAGCACCAACATAGTGCCGTTATAAGTATTCTTGATGGGTATTTGTTAAAAATTTTGGCAGATATGAAAAACATAATTGGTCTTAAACATATTGAAGTTCCAATGCAAGATATAAACCTGAATTACAAGAAATTAAATCTGGACGCGAAGTATATTCGCAGTATTAAAAAGCAACTGGATAACCTTGAAGATTTGCTTTATAAATCAGACAAAATCGAAGTCCTTGACCCACAGCATACACAGATTCTGTCATTTATTGCCCAAGAATTAAATCAGATTTTGAACGAATATAAATATCATAATTCGCCAAAAGAAATCGCAAGATACATTGAAACGACATTATCAATGATAGACGATTGGTTTTACGCCACAGGTTATACTACTCGTAAGAAAAACGCACATCATGAAAAAACCGCCTAAACAGGCGGTTTTAATTATATTTGTTAACGATTACGAAACACATACATCTCATCCATGCTATTTTTTACTTTTTTGATATCTCGAGCCATCTTTGCTGTAATCACCAAGCGATTGACCCAGTTTGGATATTGCCCGATTGTCCAAGCTGCCTGAAACGCACACAAACCTGCGACATCTTTGCGTCCCGTGTCATCTACACGGAAAATCCAAGGTGATACACCATATTTTGTAACGGCTTGCATCCAAATATAGTGTCCTGTTTCGGACGGTTTCGGATTGCCAGGTTGAAACACTGTGCCGTTTGTGTCAGATTGCAATACACGAATTGCTTTTATTTCATCAAGCCCAGGCAAATTAAACAGTTGGTTGATGTATTCCATTTTATAAATTGGTTGTCCGTTGTACGCAGTGACAGGTTTGTTATCTACAAAAACACCTTTGCGATTTATAGTTATATAATCTTTGTTAGTCATTATTTTTTTCCTTGTGTTCAATTAACATAATACAGATATAACACAAAAATATGGTTTGTTAAGTGTTTTTTTTATGATTTGCTGTCGTTCTTCGTCTCTGCGCAAAAAAATAAACGACCAAAAGGTCGTTAATTTTTTTCGTGGTGGAGGCACAGAGACTGGCTCGGCATAAATGCCTGTGCCGCATTCGTTAGCGTTCAAACTTCGCGAGGCTCGTTTTCACTTACTCATAGTCGAACTCTGTCGTTCTTCGTCTCTGTGCAAAAAAATAAACGACCAAAAGGTCGTTGATTTTTCTGGTGGAGGCACAGAGACTGGCTCGGCATAAATGCCTGCGCCGCATTCGTATTGTGTTCGCTGCGTTGCACTTGCAAACACAAACTCATAGTCGAACTCTGTCGTTCTCGTCTTGTGCCAGAAAAAAAATAAACGACCCAAAGGTCGTTAATTTTTTTTGGTGGAGGCACAGAGACTCGAACTCTGGACCCAATGATTAAAAGTCATTTGCTCTACCAACTGAGCTATGCCTCCAAAACTGAACTCTCAATCGCGTTCGGGGGTAATTTTGACATAAAAAAAACAAAAATCAAGAAATTTTTTCCAAAAAAGTGAATTTGGATATTTTTTACTTGGTGTTTGAATTGGAAAACAAAATGTTATTTTTTATATCCAAATTCACAATATAATTATGCCAATTACTGACATATCAAAACAAACAGTTTATATGCCTAGGTTTTATTTGACAGGGTTGTTTTTGCGCGCTAAAGTGCTTCGACAAACAAAGAATAAAATATGCGTATAACACTTGATTTAGATGATGTGATTTTCAATATGAAACCACTGTGCATGGAAGCATTCAAACGTGCTGGTCAACCATATATAAAACAGACTTCATGGGATATTGATAAAATATACGATAAAAGTGTATGCGATAATCTGGTTTGTTTGTGGGGCAGTGATTTTTTGTATTCGTTACCTGTTCTAGACAGAGAAGTCCCCATTGCTTTGAACAAATTAATGACGCAACCAGATATGGACGTCCTTTTTGTGACTCAGCGCAGATTGAAACAACCACAAAAAACATTTGAACAATTAAGAAACGCAGGAATACATTGTCGTTTTAATCAAGTAATTGACCAAGATGGTGACAAAGCTGATATTTTGCAAGAATTGAAACCAGATATACATTTTGATGATTCCCCAAATGTTGTTAAAGGTTGTCTTGAACGGTCTGTTCCGGTCGTTATGATAAGTAATAATGCTACGCTTTATAATCATCATTTGCGTGGGCATGTTGAACATTACCCAAATTTACGTACAGCATTGATGAAAAAGGGCTTGTGGATACGGGCTAAATAATTATAATTAAAAAAGAGTAGGGGGAAATAGATGCTTTTCAATCTGATTCTTTTAATTTTTGGTTTCTTTTTGCTGTCCAAAGGCGCTGCGATTTTGGTTGATGGCGCATCCGCTATGGCGCGAAAATTAAATGTTCCCGAAATTATAATAGGTTTAACAATTGTTGCTTGTGGCACCAGTGCCCCAGAAGCTGCTGTTTCTATTTCTTCTGTGATACAGGGTGCGTCCGGCGTTGGCGTTGGTAATATATTGGGGTCAAATATCGCTAATATTTTACTGATATTGGGTATAAGCGCGCTGATTACAAACTTATATGTGCACAAAAACACAGTTTTTTATGAGATACCTTTTGTCACTTTTATATCTGTTTTGTTGATGTTTATTGGTTGGCAATATGGAATGGTGTATCGTGGTGGCGCAGTGACTCTGTGTGTTTTGTTTGCGTTGTTCTTGCTTTATTTGTTTTTTATGGCAAAAAAACACAAAGACACTGTGACCGCAATAGAAAACATGTCAACTATGAAAATGATATCGTTTGTACTGTTTGGTATTGTTGCGTTGGTTGCTGGCGCAAAAATAACAGTTGTTTCAGCGGTAGATATTGCACGTTCTCTAAATATTTCTGAACGCATTATTGGTCTGACAGTGATTGCCTTTGGAACCAGTTTGCCAGAATTGGTCACTTGCATAGTTGCAGCGATAAAAAAACATTCTGATTTAGTGATTGGTAATATAATAGGATCAAACATCTTTAATATTTTGTTTGTATTGGGAATTACTGGTTTAATAAAACCTATACCGTTTGAGAGTGCTTTTTTTGTTGATTCTGTGTGGGGCGTGGTTGCTACTGTATTGTTGTGGACATTTGTTGTGCGTGATCGGAAATTAACCAAGGGCGAAGGCTTGTTGTTCTTGGTATTGTATGCTGCATATATCATCAGTTTGATTGGGTAAAGAACGCACCCACTTATACGATAATAGAACAGCTCAAAAAGCAATTTTTTCATAAAAACCGATTGATTGTCAAAAACCAAAATACCACTAAACTTCTATTTTTATTAGCACAATTTCTAATTGTAATAGAATTTATTGACCGTATTCCCAAAATCTGATATTATGAAAAGTATATAAACAAAGGAGTTTATTCATGACACATAGTGAATTATGGGCGGCAATTTGTAATTTGGCAGACAGCTTTAATGTTTCTTGTTCTCGGTTGGCTCGGATATCGGGTTTAGACCCGACTCTTTTCAATCCTAGTAAAAAAGTACTTGCAAACGGAAATCCGCGTTGGTTAAGCATGTACAGCATAGCGCGTGTTTTAGATGCCACAGGAATCACTTTAGCAGAATTTGCAACATATTTACCTTCCGACACACACGAAAGAGGAAAGTATCAACACTTCCCGATAAAGAACCACTCAAAGTCCAGTGCAAAAAAAAGAATATAAAAATATTTTTAAAAACTATTTTATTGATGCTAGAGATTTTGTGAAGCATACAAAAAATGGGGTGGATGCTCTTAAATATGGCAAAATACTTATAGATATCGAACCTGATTCTGCCCGCCAAAGAAAAACAAAACAGTTATCTTTGTTTGAATATTAAAAAATAGGGGCAGAATAGATTCAAATTGCGAAAAATATCAAGAGTCCGAAAGTCTTTGAAAAATGCTGGATTTTTTAATTCGCATCATCAAACTGCAAAAATCTTAAATTTCCAAACAAAAACCGCCACACGGATTTATACAATTGTAGCCTTGTTGGTAGCGTTTGGTATTCTTGCTACAGCGGCAGATTGGCCATTCTTAGGATATGCTGGTGGTACGCTATTCCTAACCTGGTGTATATTATTCGGATTTGTGTTAGCGATGAATAGAAAATAAATAAAGGTGCCAAACGGCACCTTTCTTAATTCTGTACACCAGATATACCTTTGCTACATAGCTTGGTAAAGACCGGTTTATTTAAGCCGTATGCTTTTATCAGTGTGCTCGGTTTTTGATTGCACCATAGGTCATGATAGGAAACAATTCCGTTTTTAATCGTTTTTATCAGGCCGCTGGGCAGTTCGTTGCGCCCAATGCACGAAGACAGGTAAACGAAGCATTCGTCGTTGTTAGCCAAGTTTTCGCAGGCTAAGATACGGGCATAGACATTAAGGGTCAAATCTGCCTTGCTAGCGTCCTTTGTCCATGGAGAGCCACCACCAATCGGACAAGCTGTAGAATAAAAGTCACAAGCCAATTTTCGTCCTGTAATGCCACAGTCCG
>Ga0310786_10011012_pt1 | contig 11315 bp, 8 predicted proteins | sample AusTroGonzalo_MG_FD_203881 | JGI IMG/M metagenome (GOLD analysis project Ga0310786, IMG submission 203881) | Bovine rumen microbial communities from tropical cattle in Woodstock, Queensland, Australia - Gonzalo_03 (v2) (version 2) | ecosystem: Host-associated > Mammals > Digestive system >... | reverse complement strand
CGGGTGCACACTTTTTTTGTTTTTGCCGCTGTAGGGGCAGGCCCCGTGCCAGCCCGCACCGCCACCAGGCGGTATTGCCCCGTGCCAGCCCGCACCGCCATCAGGCGGTATTGCCCCGTGCCAGCCCGAACCGCCCATCAGGCGGTATTTGCGCCCCGTGCCAGCCCGCCCGCCGGTCACGGCGTTTGCCCGCACCACCGTCATCATTACCAGTTCATTAGACGTAACTCCTTACCTATATCATCCGCTTTCACCATGTCTGCATTGAAGTTCAGACGGTCGAAAGACCACCGCATCGGATTGTTGGCAATGTAGTTCAGCACATATTGATGAGCCACATCGTTTCTCAGGATAACATCGTAAAAGCGCGTCTGCCACAGTCTCCCGTCGAAACTCGGCCACCCCATTTCCTTCACACCGTGGATATAGCCATTGGTAGACTTGCTCTTGAACCATCTGACAGCATCGGTTATATTTACATCGCCATCATTGAAAAACAGAAGATGAACATGATTGGGCATAATGACATGTGCCACGTCCGTAATGCCGGAGAACTCCTCAAGCATCTGGTGATAAGTTTCTTCCACCATCAGTCCTGCATCACTGAGTAACACCTTGCCTTCGTGCACGTCCCCAAAACGGCATACACGACCTTGAGTGACAATGGTGATGAAATAGCAACATCGGGCAGAGTAGTCGAAACCCTGCAAACGCAAGCTGTTGCGACGGGTGGGCAATGGCGTAGATGGTGATTGTTGCGTCTTGTTCTCCATTGTTTTTTTGTATTTAGATCCGGTGTAGGGGCAGGGATCCCGTGTAGGGGCAGGGATCCGCTGTAGGGGCAGGCCCCGTGCCAGCCCGAACCGCCATCAGGCGGTATGTACATGCGAAGAAGATACGCCGTACCCGGCGTGCGGGCTGGCACTGGGCCTGCCCCTACAGTCGCGCCCGCCGCCGGCATGACAACAGATTTCGGCGAGGCGAGTTGCGTTCGCGTTGGGGGAAGGATGCACTTTCAGTTCTAACGCACGGGGCGCACGGACTGACCGTTGCTGAGGCCGCCGTCGTCGCACCAGAACACATCCCCAGAATGGAAGTACAGGCCGTACGCGTCGACCGGGTCGCTCTCGTCGAGCGTCGACGACCAGTAGACGCCGCACGTGCCCGCGTAGTTGAGATCAGGACCCCAGCGGTCGCCCGCAGCGGGAAGGAAAATGGTTCCACCATTAGGCCCGGTGAACTTCATACCGTCCACACCATTCTGAGTTGTCCATTCTGAAATACAGTTATCCCACAGTTCCCGTATCTGAGCCCGCGAAGGCATACGCCAGGGAGACCCCCAGTTGGCCGTAGCAGCATCGTACTTAGTGCCGGCAATGTCGCTGCCGATGTTCACCAAATGACTATAATCGCTATCATAGTCATAATAGCCGTACTGGTATGATTCCCAGTTGAACAAGTGCCCGTCATTAGTGTCTGACGTGTAGCCCGTGGTCTCGCCCCTGGCGAAGTACAGGCCATAATCTTCGGGCTTCTCGGCGCCGACGTTCATGTTAGCCCACTTCGTGCCGGAAGGCAGACCCAGGTCGACGGCCTTCGCACCGGCGGGAGCATCGCCGGTATCACCACCGGGCGTGACCGGATCCTCACCGTAACCATAGGTCGTGACGCTCACCACCTCGCTGGCCTTGAAATACACTTTCGAACCGTCGGTCTTGTTGACCACGATGCCCTGAGCCAGGGCCGTTGCTGCGCCCATCACTGTCAGGACGGCAGCTAGAATCATCGATTTTCTCATAATTACTGTTTATTTCTTGTTAATGTTAATATTATAATTGCAATATTTCGTCACTGCTGTGGCAAGAATCCACTGTTAGGGCAGGAATCCAGTGTAGGGGCAGGCCCTGTGCCAGCCCGCACCGCCCCAAGCGGTATGTTTGCGCGAAGATACGCCGTGACCGGCGTGCGGGCTGGCACAGGGCCTGCCCCTACAGAGGATTCCTGCCCCTACAAGGGATTGTTACTTTCGGATAATCTTGAACGATGTCTGTCCTGCTTTGATCACATAGATGCCGGGGCGCAGCGGCGACAGCGGCAGTGTGAGCGAGCCGCCGGCGCCGGCGGCAGCAGTTTGCACCAGTCGGCCACTGCCATCGTAGATGCGGACGGTGGTATCAGGCGCAATGTCGGACAACGACAGCGTGCCGGGGCTGACGTGCAGCTGCGGACGCACGGCGGGCGTGTCAGCTTTAGGCGCACCGATGCCCACCACCTCGCCAGCCGACTCGTCGAAATGGTCGTCGATGGTGAAGCGCAGGATGCTCGCGGCGGGATAGCCTACCGTCTTCATGCCGTCCTTGCCCACGTAGAACACATCGCCGTCGATGGTCACTCCAGGACGGTCGGCGAAGGCGTAGCCTGCACTGCGCCCGTCCGTCGTCCAAACGACGAGCCAGAAGTTGTCGTAGGCCGGACTGCCCTCATTGTCCTCCAATGTGAAGCGGCTGATGTCAGCAGCGGCATACTCCACATCGGCCACGGTGGAGCGTACGCGGAACACGTTGCCCTCAATAGTCATCTCGGGACGGTCGGCGAAGGCAAAGGCCGCACGACTGCCGCCAACGGTGTAGACTACCATGTTGTAGGCCGGGCTACCTGTAGCAGCACAGGCCGGAACAGACAGGGCCACGGCACGTGTACCGCCGAACAATGCCTGAAGCAACAGGCATAAAAGAATCAGTTTCTTCGGTTTCATCTCTTTATTGTTTTTTGTTAGTAAATCTTTTCAAATTACGCAAAGCTCTCATAATCTCTGTAAATCGGTATTCTGCCAGTGTCCATTACTGGGAAGAAGAACACGGCTGCAAATTTACGAAGAAATCTGCGAACCGCCAAAAAAAGGGCGGAAAAGTGGGAAAACAACAATTAAAGGTACTGTTTGGACAGGATGACAGGGGACAGTTTCCATTCACATCTTATGAGGCATTGGGCGACGACAAAAATTTTTTCCCATTAGCCGTCTAAATATCGAATAAAATTCGTACCTTTGCAGCAGGTTAGAAAGATGTGTATGAAGATAATAGTATCGCAGGAGATTGAGGCGGTGTGTCCTGGATTTGTGGGGGCATGCGTAGAGGCACAGGTGGTGAACAGCCCGTACTGTGCTGAGCTGTGGGATGAAATCCATGAGTTAGAAGAGCGGTTCCGGCGTGAGCTGACGACGGAGTCGCTGAAGGAACTGAGCGGCATTGCGGCCACGCGGCGGGTGTATAAGGCCTGCGGCAAAGACCCTTCACGTTACCGTCCGGCGTCGGAACAGCTGATCCGGAGGATGCTGCAGGGAAAGGAGCTGTACCAGACAGACACGCTGGTGGACCTGGTGAACCTGGCGTCAATAGCCTTTGGCTACAGCATTGGCGGTTTCGATGCCGACCAGTTCGTTGGCGACACGCTGACGTTGGGCATAGGCCGCGAGGGCGAACCCTACGAGGGTATAGGTCGCGGCATGCTGAACATTGCAGGGCTGCCGGTCTATCGTGATGCCGTAGGCGGCGTGGGCACACCGACAAGCGACAACGAACGGACAAAGATGACGCTGCAGACGACACACCTGGCCGTGCTCATCAACGGCTATGACGGTGACGAGGAACGGGTGTGCAGCAATGCTGAATTCATACAGCAGCTGGTGCGACGTTATTGCCAAAGTGACGGCGGTCATTACACGGTTTACCGCTAAATTATGCCACAGAACGGGGTCTTCTGTTTAAAAAATATTAAATATGAAGGCAAAGTTGACTGTGTTTGCGGATTTTTTCGTAATATTGCATCAGATATTCACAAACAATTAAACGGATATGCGTATGAAACATTTAGTACTCGCACTGACGGCAGCCGTAGCCATGAGCACGACTGCTGTTGCACAAAACAAAGTTAAGAACCTCTATGCCTCTTCTTCATCGCTGAAGGTTGAGCAGTTAATGAACACAGAGCAGACGGTCCAGCTGAACCGTTATCTCTTTGCAGGTTACAACACCATCTGCGTGCCTATGTCGGTGGAAGCCAGTGTACTGAATCAGGCTGAGGTGCGGATAGAGCGCTTAGCTGGTCTGCAGCAGGAAGGCAACACGCTGTATCTCTGCTTCGTTGACTGCACGAACGAGGGTATTCAGGCTGGTCTGCCCTACCTGATCTACTCGCCGAAGGCCCAGTATCTGCGTATGAAGAATACAGATGCCCAGAACTTCCAGACGGAAGCCGGAGTGATACGCATGAGCGACACTGAGGGCAATCAGGTATCATTCAGCAGCAGTTGGGAGAGCAAGCAGAAGGATGGTCTGTACGGCATTCCCGCCCAGCAGAACACCGCTATCCTGCAGAGCATACTGATTCGCACTGAGGCTGACAAGACCTTCCTGCCCACCCGTTGCGGTTTCACATGGGAACAGCAGTCGACAACGGCCAACGACCTGAAGATCAAGCACCTGGCCAGTATAGCCGAACTGGGCACAACAGGCATTAAACAGCTGTCGTCGAAAGATGGCGTCGTAGATGTCTACGACCTGAAGGGCAACTCCGTCATGAAGCAGGTAAAGGCTGCCGATGCTCTTAAGAGCCTGAAGCGCGGCGTCTACGTGATTGGTGGCGAAAAGGTGGTTGTCCAATAAGTAATGAATAAATTATTCATAGTTTTTAGTTTTGTGCTGGCTGCACTCGGCTTTGCTGGGTGTGGCCAGTCGTTTGAAGAACAGCAGCGTGTCAAGCGCGCTAACCAGCGCCAGATGATGCGTGAAGACTCGGCCGCCCTGAAGGTGGCCGTCTTGCCTACACTGGACTGCCTGCCTCTCTATGTGGCAAAGGAGCAGCGGCTGTTCGACACGCTCGGCGTAGATGTGCGGCTGAAGCACTTCATGGCTCAGATGGACTGCGACACGGCATTGGTGAACGGACGTGTGGAAGGAGCCGTGACCGACCTGGTGCGCAGCAGCCGCATGGAAATGCGGGGAACGAAGCTGCGCCACGTGTCGGCGACAGGTGCCTATTGGCAGCTACTGACCAACCGCACGGCGCGCATCAAACAGCTGAAACAGTTAGACGACAAGATGCTGGCCATGACACGCTACTCGGCCACCGACCTGTTGGGCGACCGTGCCGTAGACAGCGTAAAACTGAAACCCGAGCGCGTGTTCCGCATTCAGGTGAACGACGTGAACCTGCGGTTGGGCATGATGCTGAACAACGAGATGGACGCACTGTTGCTGCCTGAGCCTCAGGCAACGCAGGCGCGACAGGTTCACAGCCCCGTGCTGTTAGACAGCCGTAGCATAGACGTTTGGTTGGGTGTCATCGCCTTCAGGGAAGAACCGCTGAAAGACCAACAGCGGCAACGGCAGTTGGACGCCTTCGTGAAGGCATACAACATGGCGTGCGACACCATCAACAAATATGGCTTGCAAAGCTATAAGGACCTGATAGTCAGTTACTGTCAGCTGCCTGCCAGTGTGGTCAAGGATCTGCCGAAGGACTACAGGTTCAAGCATGCTGCAGCACCACGCGAAAAGGACGTGGAACTGGCGAGGAAGTATATGAAATTGAGAAAATGAGAAAATGAGAGAATGAGAGAATGGTAGTAAATGAAGCGTTGAGAGATATTCGTAAGCTGGTGTTCGACCGTGAGTTGGGCAATGCCATCAGTGCGCAGGAGAACTTCCTGTTTACCTATCCGTTGCAGCACGAACGGGAAATATTGAACGGCATCAAGGCCGACTACCTGCTGATGTCGGACTACTGGCGCCGCGGCTTTAACGATCCTGAGCGCGAACACGTGTATGACCAGCTGTTACGCCGCATGTATGTGCTGACAATGAATACCGCCATTCGCTACCAGATCCGTAACAACGCATTTTTGAGAGCGGTGTACAGCCGTACCCGTTCGAGCCGTCAGGACTGGTCGGTACAGGCATTGCGCCGCGACATGGAGAATTTCGTGTCGGAGGTAGCCATGCTCGAACTGGAACCTGAACACACACGGCAGGAGAAGCAGAAGAAACTGTACGAGGAACACTTCCAGCTGCAGTCAGACCTGTTTGACTACATCTGGACGTCGCGCATCTGGACTGACGCGCTGACAGCGGCTTTCGAGGACATTCTGCTCTCGCCAACCATCGACATTATTGACCAACAGCTGATAGTCAGTGCCCTGACGCTGTCGCTGCTGTGTGCTTTCGACTACAACAAGTTCCGGCTGCTGATGACTGTTTACCGTCAGGCTACCGATGTACGCCTGCGCCAGCGTGCCTTAGTGGGCTGGGCGTTAGGAATCGACGAACAGGCACTGAGCATTTATCCAGACGTACAGCAGATGGTGACCGAGGCAGTGGCCGACGCCGAGTGTCTGCGCGACATAACCGAACTGCAGATGCAGATGGCATACTGCATGAATGCAGAGAACGATCAGCAGGTGATTCAGAGCGAAATCATACCTGAGCTGATGAAGAACAACCGCCTGAAGATCACCCGTGACGGCATAGAAGAGCTGGATGACGACCCGTTGGAGGATGTGCTCCATCCTGAGGCGTCAGAACAGCGTATGGAACGCTTGGAAGAGACCATGAACCGCATGGTGGAGATGCAGCGTCAAGGCTCCGACATCTACTTCGGCGGTTTCTCGCAGATGAAGCGGTTCCCGTTCTTTGAATCGGTAAGTAACTGGTTCGTCCCGTTCTATGAACAACATCCGCGTATTGCCGGCATTATACAGAAGGGACGGGGGCGGAAGTTCCTGAAGGCACTGGTTGACCACGGCCCATTCTGCGACAGCGACAAATACTCATTTGTGCTGGTCTACGAGCGCGTGCTCGACAAACTGCCTGCCAACGTTGTCGAATTGTTCGACCATGGTGAGGCTTCGTTGCTCGGAGCAGAAATGATGGAAAAGGAAGAAATCATGTCGCCGGCATTCATCCGCCGTATCTACCTGCAGAGCATGTACCGTTTCTTCCGCCTCTATCCCTCGCGCAGTTCGTTCGTCAATCCCTTCCAGCCAGATGACAACGGCGCCGGGCATCCGCTATTTATATATAATAAGGTGTTCCGCGATACGGCCCTTCAGCAGAATTTCAGCCAGTTGGCATCGTTTTTCATCAAGCGCCGCATGTACGACCACGCCCGCTATATGTTACAGATGGTGGCCGAGGACAAACGCGACGCGCAGTTCTACCTGATGAACGGCAACGTGCTGATGCGCTCAGGCAGCTTTGAGTGCTGCGGGCTGACGGTGCGTGAGTGTTTCCTGCAGGTATTGCAGACCGAGCCAGACAACGAACGGGCTCTGGTGGGCTTCGCACGGAGTTCGTTCAACGCCCACGACTACGAGCGGGCACTTGCATCTTACGACCATCTGCTGCGGTTGCACCCCGAGCATTCCAACTACCTGCTGAACAAGGCTGTCTGTCTGACCAATCTGCTACGTTACGACGAAGCCATCAAGATACTGTACAAGCTGAACTACGAAGATCCGGATAACGCCAACGTAAACCGTGTGCTGGCCTGGGCACTGGCTTGCGACAAGAAATACGAGCAGGCAGAACGCATCTACGAAAAACTGCTCGGCCAGGAACAGCCCGACATTGACGACATGCTGAACGACGGCTATTGCCTGTGGTTCAAGGGCGACGTGGTGAGTGCGGCTAACATGTTCCGCCAATATGCCGAGGCTTCCGACGGAAAATTCGACGCCAAGGCCGACTTCCGTGAAAACGAGACAGTCATACACAATCAAGGAATAAGCGAAACCGAGGTGAAGCTGATGATTGACATGCTGAACCTGCAGATCTGACCTGATTCTCCCAGCTTCTTTACTGTTCTTTTACCGTTTCTTTTACAACCACGGCGTCAGCAGATGTGCAAACCAGCCGCGGAACTTCTGCCACGGCGTGCGGAATTCGTTCCATGTCTCTGGCGTCAAATAAAAGCTCTTCTGCTTGTCGCGGTCGAACATGTCGTCCAACTCGCGGGTGACGCTGCGATCCAAAATGACAGCATTCTCCTCATAGTCGAAACGGCAGCTGCGGGCATCGAGATTGCTGCTGCCCACGGTACAGAAACGTCCGTCGACCATCATAATCTTTGAATGATGGAATCCCGGCTTGTACAGCCACACGCGGGCACCCCGTTTCATCAGTTTGTGAACATTATAGTAAACGCAGTCGGGTGTGAGCGGAATGTCGCTCGTGGCCGACACCATAATATCTACCTGCACACCACGGTCAATAGCGCGCTCAATGGCTTTCTTTATACTGGGCACCAGGGTGAAGTAGGGATTGATGATGCGCAGGGAGTCGCGGGCATCGTCGATGGCCCAGACATAGAAACGGCGCACGATGTCGTTCTTGCCAAGCAGTCGCCCACTTTCAGAACGGACGGTTCCCGGCTCGCGGTTGATAATACCCACGGGCATATTGCCGCTGGCAGTGCCACGATAGTAACGGCTGTCTGTCAGATTTTCACCCGTCACCTCCAGCCAGATGCGGCAGAAAATGTGCTGAAGGTCGTTGACGGCACTACCCTCAATGCGACAGTGCATGTCGCGCCATTCGCCCACCTGCTCCGTACCTTTTATATAATAGTCGGCCACGTTCATACCACCCGTATAGGCGATATGCCCGTCGATGACTACGATCTTGCGGTGATCGCGCGGCCAGATGTGGTTGACCCACGGGAAGCGGATGGGGTCGAACTCGTAGATGCTGATGCTGTCGTCGCGCAAAGCCTTTAGGTGGTACTTCTTCAGCGGCTGGTTGTTCGAGTCGTTGCCGAATCCGTCGAACATCGCCCTGACTTCAACTCCTTCCTGCCGCTTCTGGCGCAGGATGTCGAACAGCAGCGAGGCGATGCTGTCGTTGCGGAAATTGAAGTACTCCAGATGTATGCTTTGGCGGGCCTGGCGGATGTCCTCAAACATGGCATCGAACTTCGCCTGTCCGCTCTTGAGCAGCCGGACGTTGTTGTCGTCAGTAAAACGCACGCCGTAATCCTCTAACTGTTGGCGTATCAGCGCATCACTGGTCTGAGCACTGGCGGGGAGAATGAGAAATGTAGAGAATGAGAAAATGAGAAAATTTGAAATTGAGAGAATGAGAAAATGAGAAAATGAGAAATTGGGCTGCGCACACATTCGGCGCAGCCAATTTCTCATTTTCTCATTTTCTCCATTTCTCATTTTCTCATTTTCTCCATTTCTCATTTTCATTTTCTATGCTTCAGCCTGTACTCTAACGGCGAGAGTCCAAACTTCTCCTTGAACGTGCGGATGAAGTTGTCGGCGGTCATGAAGCCGATGTTCGCAGCCAACTCGCTCATGTTGATGTTGGTACGCTTCAGCAGTATGCAGGCATGTTTCAGCCTGATGTCGCGTACCAGTTCAGTCGGGGTCTTGTTGGTGAGGTCGCGCACCTTGTGGAAGAACGGCACACGGCCCATACCCATAGCCGAGGCCATCTCTTCAAGACTGATCTGCCCACGGCTCATGTTCTGGATGACATACTGCTCAATGTTCTTCAACAGGTGCCGCTCCATAGCGTTTGCCATCGAATATTCGTTGATGTATTCTGTCACTTCTTCGTCGCCGACGGTAGTCAGTTCGCTGCCTGCCATTGTCTGGTCGGTCCGTTTCCTGATGGTTGTCTCCACCAGTTCCATCTCGTCGGCAAGCAAATCTGTCTGTTCGCCTTGGCCTGTAGACTGAGCGGCGTACTCGTCCAAGTCGATGCTCTCGGTAGAAGTTGTCATACTCGAGTTCAGCTTCTCCAGGCGCCGCGTTTCCGAGCCTTCTATCAGGTCGGTATTGACCTCTATGGGGCCGAGTCCCAAGAGTTTGTTGAAGCGCATGACAGCCTCCTGCATGTTGAACGGTTTGGCCAGATAGTCATCAGCCGACAGAGTAATGTTCATGTTGCGCATGTCCTGTGGCGTCAGGATGCCTTCAGTCATCAGCACGAACTTGGTACGATGGGTAGACGACTGCGTCTTGATGGTGTTGCACAGCTCACTGCCGGTCATACCGTTCATGTCCTGTTTGCAGACAATGATGTCTGCATTGATGGTATCCAGATCCTCGACGGCCTTGTGAATATCATTGTAGGCATGGAAATCGTAGACGTTTCTTAAGCGGGCACTGGCAAAATGCAGGAACTCCGTATTGTCGTCGATGAAGATGACTACGAACTTGCTGGTCTCGGTGCTGGCGTAGCTCGTCCTTACCTCATCGGCCGACAGTCCACCGACAGCAATCTCAGGCAACTCGAGTTCGCCCTTCGAGTTGAGACCGTACTTGCTGGTGACAGTCAGCTTGGCGCGTTCCTCTGGATGTTCCAGCGACGACTGCATGTCAGAGACGCGAGTGATGACCTGCAGCATCTGCGAGTGCAGGGCATTCAGTTGTTCGCGCTCTTCGAGCGACATGTTCTTCTCCGACAGGTTGCCAATGATGGTTGTCATGCGTGCCATAGGCTGGCGCAAGTCTTCGCTGGCCGACTTGATTTCTTCACGCTGCTGTTTCAGTTCGTCGATGATGGCCTCTTTCTTGCTCTTGATCAACCGAACCTGCCTGATACCAATCTTCCACATGTAGAGGACAACGATAATCGTGATGGCATAAATGACCATCATCCACCATGATATATACCAAGGACGGCCGATTTCTATCTCTAACACGCGCTCCTGGTTACTGACGGCACCTTCGGCACTGACAGCCTTGACGTGCAGTTTATAGGTACCGAAACTCAGATTGGTAAAGGTCACGCCGTGCTTCATGGCATCGCCGTTTCGCCAGTCCTTATCCAGTCCTTCCATCCAGTACATGAACTGCAGTCGCTCGCTCTGGTTGTAGTTACCGGCAGAGAACTTGATGGTGAACGTGTTCTGGCTATTCAGTAGTTCTATCCTGTTGGTCTCGTTCAAGGCCGAAGGCAGAACAACGTTACCGTTATACTCATGGCCAGTGAGAACCTCCTCTTCGCCAATCATCAGCTGTGTCAGCATAACCTTTGGCAAGGCATCGGTCTCGCTGCCAGTGATATGGTGCGGCCAGTTTGTGCCATACAGTCCACCCAGCACGACATTGCCATCAGCCCTGGTGAGGATGGAGCCGGTGTTGAACTCGTTGCTTTGCAGTCCGTCGGCAGTCGAGTAGTTGTACAGTCCGTATGTGAACGTGCCGTCCTCATGGTTGCGCTGTACCACGACACGACTCACACCATTGCTGGTGGTTAGCCAGATGTTGTTCTTCTTGTCCTCGGCAATACCGCAGATGTTATTGT
>Ga0310786_10011011_pt1 | contig 11315 bp, 9 predicted proteins | sample AusTroGonzalo_MG_FD_203881 | JGI IMG/M metagenome (GOLD analysis project Ga0310786, IMG submission 203881) | Bovine rumen microbial communities from tropical cattle in Woodstock, Queensland, Australia - Gonzalo_03 (v2) (version 2) | ecosystem: Host-associated > Mammals > Digestive system >... | reverse complement strand
CGTTCGGGCTTCTCGCTGTTGTGCTTTGAGAAGGTCTCCACATGATAGTAACCCACATCACCACTTATGCTCCATTTTGGCGACAGTTGTTTATAAAGTCCCATGCGATAGAACACAGCCCCCGAGAACTTGGAGTCAAGTCCCATGAAGTGTGTACCCACACCCATGATACTGTACGTGCTCTTGTTACGATAACGTACGGCGAGGTTCGCCTTGGTTGACGAGCCGCCGTAGAGCATGATGTCGATGTCGGTCATGGGGTTGATGTTTATCAAGCCAATCTTATGGCCAATGCTGTCGTACGACAGGTTAATCAGTCCCACCTGCCAGCCCTTTGGGCGCTTGCGGGCAATGTTGAACACACCTATCTGTGCACCATTGAGCGAGTCGGCATAGTTAATGGTACCAAACTGCACGCCACGCTGCATGGCCGACGAGACATTCAGGATGCCCGACAGCTGCAAGCCCTTGTCCATGCCTGCTGTGATGTTGCTTATACTGCTCAACTGCACTCCATTGAACTTATTTGCCGATGTGTTGGAAACACCCGACAACTGCACGCCGTGGCCACCATCGGCAGTCACCGACGAAATGACGCCTAGTTGCACACTCTTTACCGAGTCCTGTACACTGACAATGCCTACAGGGAAGTTTTGTGCCTGTACGTTTACTACTGCTGTAAAGGCAGCTGCAGTAGCTAAAGCTATTAATTTTTTCATAAACTATATCTTACTTTTCTACGAACGCCTTGATGCGGTCGGCGACGTTCTGCTTCAGGTTGTTGAAGAAGAAGCCGTAGTCGTGGAGGTGATAGCTCTCGGGGCCGAACATGACGGCACCGTCGGCGGGAATGGCATAAAGTTCTTTGTTAGCAATGGTGGTGACGACGACGGAGCCGCGGACGGTGTCAACGCGGGCATCGGCGAGACCGGGTGTCACGAGTTTGCCTTCAACATTGAGCGAACCAAGATTCTCCTTGACGTCGGCGTAAGTGTCGTCACGCTTCCAGTTGATGGGGTTGATGCTGATGCCGCCCTCGGCGAGCGTCATGTTCTTTTCCTTCAGGTTGGCGGGACCCTCGGTGTTCCACGAGACGATGACGCCCGTATCGGTAGCACCCTCAGCGAACTTCAGACCCGTCTTTGCGAGCCAGTCCTTGGTCACGGCAAAGCCTATCGGGTAGGCAGCAACCATGCGCTTCAGCGCCTCGGGATGCTTCGTCATGTAGTTCTCGAGCAATGCAATCAGAACCGATGCACCTTGTGAGTGTCCGGCGAGGATGAACGGACGCCCCTGATTCAGGTTTGTGAGATAATAGTCGAGCGCATCGGTAGCGTCGAATTTTGAAACGTAGTCGATGATAGCGCGATAGTCCGAGCCAGGCTTCGGCATAGAAATCTGACGGTAGATGGGCATGAAGACGTTGCAGCTCTCGTCGAATACGCCGGTCTGTATCTGCCGTACCATCTGTGCGCCGGCAATCATCATCGTGTCGGTCATGTCGCACACCTCAGTCTCGGGGCGGAAGCCCGTAACGGTCGGGTAGATATAGAACACATCAACAGCCTTGAGACTGTCGGCAGCGGTGGCGTCAAGCACGCCGTCCTTAACCATTGCAGCGGGCACGTCGAGCCAGTTCTCGGCCTGGCTGTAGTCAATCAGCGAATCGTACTTCTCGATTCCGACGATGTATTTCGCGGCCTCAGGGATTTCACCAATTCTCGATGCTTCGACGGCGGGTTTGTTACTACTTTTGCAAGAGGCAAAAGACATGGCTACTAGCATCACTGATGCCAAAAATAAAAGATAATTTTGCTTTTTCATTTTTATTGTTGTTTTAATTGTTTGCATATTTCTTCATCAGCCGGAACTGGTGACGGAAGACGAGACAGGCCATGCCGAGATAGACGGCAGCCTGAATCCAGAGAATGCGGAGCTCGGGCAGAACCTGGCTGATGCTGGCCCCCATGCTGTTCACACGGATAAAGGCACGCACGCCGAAGGTGCTGGGGAATATCCACGAGACACCCTGCCAGTAGCCGGGGATGCTGGATTGCGGCCACGACACACCCGTCATAAACAGCAGGGGTACTGATACGAAGACCATGAGCAGCATGACGTTCTCACGGTAGCGTACCAGACACGAGATTGCCAAACCGAAGAAAACACTCGCCAACGTGTAGGGCAGGAGCATCCAGAAGAGCGTCCAGCCAGTGCCCAACTGTGGGAACGAGAACATGGCGGGAACGGCCATCGAGAGATAGGCTGCTGCTGCGGCGCCAATCATGCCGTAGCAGAGCGCCTTGCCCCATACTATGCGGTAGGCACCGCGGTAGTGCGGGTCGTCGTCGGGAATCAGTTGGCCATTGCGGTGGCGCTCACGGGCAGTACCGGCGGCCATGCCTATGCCGAGGGCAATGGCCTGCTGCAGGATGAGCATCAGCACGGCAGGCAGCACACAAGAGCCATAGCCGCCCGACGGATTGAACATTGCTACGTCGTCAACAGCCAGAGGCTGCGCACTAATGGCATCTTCTTGCTTGGTGTAATTACCCGCTTTCTTGATGTTCAGGCCCGCACCGAGACGTCCTGCCTCGACCATCGCGGTCTGATAGACGGCCTTGTAGGCTAGCATCAGCGACATGTCGCAATAGACACTCACGTGAGCCTGCTCGCCGCGGTTCACGCACTCGGCAAAGTCGGACGGTATGAGGTAGATGCCCTTCACCAGTTGTCGGCTGACAAGCGAACGGGCCTCGTCAAGGTCTTCTGCATAGTACTTGATGTACACGTCGGGCGAGGCGTCGCAGTCGTTGATGAACTGGCGCGACAGTGCCGAGTGCGATTGGTCGACGACCACCACCGGTGTTTCGTGCAGTGACTCGTTGTTGTATATCCACGAGTAGAGCAGGGGATAGCCCAGTGGCACGACGACAAGGAACATCAGCACGCCCTCGTCCTTGACGACCTTCACGAGCTCGTGGCGGAAGATGTAGAGCACGTCGGTGAAGTGCTCGCGTAATCTATCAAGTATTTTATGGAATGTAGACATAATTCAGCATGGCATTTTTTACTTTACTAAGCACGAACCAGGGCAGCAGCGTGAAGGCCACGAGTGCCACGAGGTGGAACCAGACGTCGATGACGGGGAAACCGTTGAGCACCGTAGCCTGATAGATCATCCAGTAGTGGCGCAGGGGGAATAGCCACGACATAGCCTGCAGCGGCGCGTCCATGCCCGCAACGGGGAACGCTGAGCCGCACATGGAGATAGAGAGCACCGACCACAGCGACGAGATACTCATCGACATGCGCAGCGACGGCATCAGACCGAAGGCGAAGATACCGAAGCCCAGGCCGGCCGTCACCTGCAGGAATGTAAGCCGTACGATGCTCCACACACCACCCAGATGCGGGAAGTGGAGCACGTTGAAGATATACCATTGGTAGAGGAATATCACGAGCAAGAACACCAGCGCGTGAACAAGGTACTTGCCAACGATGGCCACGACGATGTTGTTGTCGGCCATAGCCAGCCACTCCTTTCCTGTGTCGAACTTCATCTCCATACCCACGGAGTAGGCCGAGAGCAGCGCCATGAAGAGCATCAGGATGCCCGGCACGAAGACCGTTGTCAGCGAGTAGTTGTACGAGCCTTCGGGGTTGGCTATCATGTGGGCATCGACGGTGATGGGCTGCAGCGTGGCCTGTATCTGTTCCTTCGATGCACCTTTGGCCGAGAGTGTGGCCTGACCAACCGCCGCCGAGCCGAGCGAGCCTATGGTCTTCATGTCCTTCATGGCCATAGAGCCCGCTGTCATGCACGTCATTGTGTAGTAGTACGAAATCTTCGGCTGACGACCCGCGAGCAACTTGGCCGACGTGCCCTCAGGAATCAGCAGGTAGGCATAAACCTTGCCCTCCTGCATGGCGTTACGGGCCTCGGTGACATTGGCGAACCGATAGACCACGCGCGACGACTGCATGGCGTCGAGATTGCGGACGAGTCCACGCGAGGTGGCCGAGTTGTCCTGATCGACCACGCCGACGGGCAGGTCAATCGCTACGCCGTCGTCGAGCATCGTAGTGAAGAAGACCACCAGCAGCAGCGGGAACACAATCATGCAGAAACCGTATATGCGGTTCTTGCGCAGGATGTTGAGTTCGCGCAGTGCGATGCGACCTATGTTTGTGAGATATTTCATTGAAAACTATTTCTTGAGTATCACGGACATTCCTGGGCGTACATCATCAATCTTTTCTGTGGGACGAGCCTTCACCTCGAAAGTCTTCTGGTCGTACTGACCATTGGCCTTCGTGGCTTTCCATACGGCGAACGAACCTTTGTCCTTCATCGACGTGACCTTCAACTTGGCCTCCTTATCGAGGGCGGGAATGCGAACGGTCAGTTCTAAGCCCACCTTGATGTCTTTCAATTGGTCCTCGCGGATATTGAACGTAGCCCACTGGTCGTCCATTACGGCGATGCTCATGATAGGCGAACCAGTGCCAACAAGCTCACCCACCTTTGGATAGACATCGGTAACCTCACCGGCCATTTGGGCTATCTGGACAGTCTCGCGGATATAGCTGTTCACCTCCTGCACAGCACCACGAGCCTGACCTGCGGTAGCCGATGCGGCACGCCTCTCCTCGGTGCGAGCACCGTTCACGGCCATGTCGTACTGGCTCTGTGCAGCCTTCATCTGGGCTTGAGCCGACTTGTACATAGCCTCGGCCTCGTCAAATTTCTGTGCCGAAATAACATCCTCCTCGAAGAGCACTTTCATGCGGTTGTAGGATTTCTCTGCAATCTCGAGTGCGGCCTTTGCCTGCTCCAGCAGTTGTTTGGCCGACTGTATCGTCTCCTTTCGGGCACCGTTCTGAGTCATCTGCTCCATAGCCAGGGCAGCATCGGCGGCACTACGGGCCTGCACCATCTTAGCCTCTACATCGGGAGCCTCGATAATGGCCAGCGTATCGCCTGCCTTCACGAAGTCGCCTTCTTTCACGCGGAGTTCAAGGATTCGGCCAGGCACCTTGCTCGATACACGGTACTCCTCAACCTCCATCTCGCCCTGTATTACTTCGGGATCGCGTCCCAAGGCCAGGAAACCGATGAGGGCTACGATTACTACTACTGCCGAAAAACCTGCCACAGCCAGCAGGATGTTGTTATGCTGTTCTTTTGCTTTGTCTGCCATAATTCTTTGTACTAGCCCCCTAAGTTAGGGGGGTGGGGGTCAGAACAGGCGTTCATCGCCCCGGTTAAAATGTTATTGTTGTTGTTTGTTTATTATAACTTGTGTGTCTGTTCAGACCCCTTCCCCCTAACTTAGGGGGCTAAGGTTCCGAGTGCCTTCTGCAGTTCCACCTCAGAGAGCTTGACACCAATCTCCGCATCGATGAGTTGCGACTGCGCTGCGTTCCACGCCGTCTGCGCCTCCATCACCGTCGTGAACGATGCCGTACCCTCCTTGAAGGCGAGGTTCGCCATGCGCAGGTTTTCTTCGGCATTCGCCACGTTCGACTGTGCCATCGTCAGCTTCTTCTGAGCCTCCTTCACCTTGAATTTGCATTGTCTCACCTGCAGGCTGATTTTCTCCCGTGCTTCGTCCAGTTCGAGCTTCGCCATCACGGTCGCACCCTTCGAGGCACGCACCTTATACTTCACGTCGCCCCAGTTCCACACTGGCACGCGCACCACAACCCCCACGTTCCACACGCCGCCGAACTTCTTCTCAAAGCCGTTGAACGTGTTCGGGTTCGATACCATGTATCCGCCTGTCAGCAGCACCGTTGGCAGGTTCCCCGCTTTCAGCATGTTTGTCGTCTGTCGGCTCAGGTCCACGGCGTTCTGCAGCACCTTCAGCTCCGGTCTGCCCGCGAACTCCGCGTCCGCTTGTCCAGTATATTGAGGTTCGGCTGTAACATACGGTACAAACTCCATGTCCTCCTCGTCAGCCAGCATAATCTCCTCCTCCTCGTCCAGCCCAATCATCTGACACAGCAGCATCTTCGACAGAGCCAGGCCGTCCTGCACCTGAGTCAGTGCCATCTCGGCCTCATTAACACGTACGCCTACACTCAGGCCGTCGCCCTTCGTTGCCACGCCTTGGTCAATCATCTTCTGAACGTCACCCCTCAGCTTTTTCACCAGCTCCACGTAGCTCTGGGCCAGTGTCTGCTTGTGATGCAGCGATACCACCTGCCAGTACACCTGGTCTATATTATATAAGGTGTTCTGCCGTTCCATTTCCAACGAGTTGGCGGCCATTTCCTCGTTAATGTCAGCCATCTTGTTTGCTGCCACTAATGCGCCGCCCATGAACACAGGCTGCGTCACGGTCACCGCTCCGGCCATCATGTTACGCGTGTCCGTCCGGAAACCCTCCACGATGCCCGCACCCACTTGGTTCAGCACCCCGCCGAAAGCCGCCATGTCGCCAGCCACCTTCGTCTGTGTCGCTTCCGGCAAAGCCGATACTAATGGTGATAATGCGTCCTGCAACTTCCCCGTAGCTCTCGTACCAAGGTTGCCCAGCGCCTCCTTCTGGTCGTCGTTGAGTAATGATATTTCACGGCTCATCCACACGTAGCCGCCCACCGCATTCACTTTAGGCAGATACTGCGTGCGTGCCGATTTCCTCAGGTTGGCGTTCACCTCCAGCTTCGTCTTTGCCACGCCCATGTGTTTGTTGTTTCTCAGTGCCATCGCCCTGCAACTGTCGAGCGTCAGCAGCCGCTGGGCCACAGTAGTCAGCGGCAACAACACAAGTAACCCGAGCATCGCCACTCGCGTCATCTTTGTCAAACGACTGGTACTCACCGTCGCTTTCTTTCTTGACTTGTTCATGTTACACCTTATAAATATTAATAATTTAGTACTCATTCCTCAATACTGTCTTTTTCATGTCCCTTTGTGATATTTCATTCTGTATTCCAGTGGAGTCATACCCAAGTGTTCTTTGCAGTATTTGCCAAAGAACGAGGGATTGGGGAAATTCAGGTCATGCGAAATTTCCTGCATCGTCATGTCGGTGTAGCGCAGGCGGTGCTCAATGGCTTTCATCGTATAGAGCTGTATAAAGGTACTCGGCCTGCGGTTCATCACTTCCTTGAGAATGGTTGAGAGATATTTCGGCGTAACATTCAGTTGGGTGGCAAAATCATCCACCCTGCGGATGCGACCGTCGCTTTGCTCCACTAGACGCATAAACTTGTCTGCTATCCGTCTTTTGTGAAAACCTGGTGAGTTGTCTTCCTGAATGTCCGACTGAGCCTTCTGTTCCTTGTCGCGACGTATCATGCAGAGCATTTCAAGCATCATCGTGCTAACGAGCGAACGGACGATATCGGAATACAACAAGGGCTTTTGGTCTCTCATGCGGCGACATAACAACTTGAAATAATCTTCAAGCAAAGCCATTTCTTCATCGGACAGATGCACTTTCGGGTGTTGCTTGAGGTAAGTCATGTCTGCCAAACTTACTTCACCATACATATTGATGTTCCATAGTTCGCTACGGGAGAACCAAATCTGCCGACAATTAAAATCCGGTGATGACATGAAATTACAGACAACACTATGTGCCATATATAGATACAGGTCGTTCTTGTGAAGCTGTATCTGCTGTCCGTCGTAGTCAAACTGAGCCATGCCTCTAGTACAAATGACGATAAGGCCATGACTGTCAAGTGATAATTCGCCCTGTGGCAATGAACCGAAGTTCTCCATGACCACAAGTTCGTCGCTATCACCAATCCTAAGCGTATCGTCCCCCCTGCGGGGCTTTAAATCCTGTATATCCATGATGCCAACATTTCTATGATGTTCTTTTTTGTTTGTTTTTGAATGCAAAATTAAACATTGATATCCAATTTTTACTGTTCAATTTATCTTAAATTCTGCTCTATATCGAAAAATTCCTTAAATTGATAGAAATTAGTAATAAAATAGGAAATAAAGAACATCGTCTATTTCGCGTATAGAACAACGAAAAAACGGCCATCCCTAAGGACCGCCGCTCACGATTTTTACGTTCGTATTCCTTATCTTGTGTTTCAGTTCCGAGGCAGGAAGGAAGTTCACGTTAAGTTTCCCTTCACGGAATGTGGGCTTGAAGGTTCCCCGCCATGCCCTGCCACTGGTTGCTTCCGCCCACAATGTTCATGGGGTTGTTGTTCCGCTGCCCGCGGAAAAACTTGTTGATTTCCTGTTTATCCATAGTTTTCGTTTTCGTTAATTATTTCTTGTTCACGTTAATCGCAGTGCTCTTCGGAAAGGCGATGCTGTAGGCGCTGTCGAGGGCTTTGAGGTTCACTTTGCGCACGCCGATGCCCAGTTTTACTGACACGACGGCCCGCAGGAGTTCGCGATGCCTGCGCGGATAGAGCGAAGGCGGCGGCAGCTCGTCCCAGCCGCAGATGGGCTCGTCCTCGTCGAGCAGGAGCGTTGCCGCGCGACACACCTCCCAGATGAGGTCATCGTCGGCTTCAGCGCCAAACCACGACTTGAGCACGTTGCGGACGCAGAAGCGCTTGTTCTGCATTCTGAGGAGGCGCCTCGTGCGCTCCAGCCGTTGCCAGAGCTGCACGAAGCATTCTTGATTATTCTTAATGACACTCATGACACATGACATTAATGACACACTTTCCTGTACCGTCCTGCTTCTGTCTGCACGATGAGGCCCTGTTTCTTCCAGTTCTTCAGCATTTGGCGCACGGTGTTGCGCGAGACATTGGCACCCTTCACGCTGACGCTGTGCTGGAAGGCACCCTCGAAGCCGAATTCCACGTCCAGACGCTCAAAGATAGAATCGTTCTTGCCCATGCGCTGGCGGTCATTTCCGCCGATGTAGTCGCGGCTCTGGAAAGCGGTCTCTATGCGGTCGCGGAAGAAGTAGAGTGCCGTCTCCATCAGGTAGTCGGCCACCACGTCGTAAGTCTCCAGCAACTGCGCAGTTTGAGCCTTCTGAAGCATCGTCTGCCACAGGTCGGGCTTCTGCTTCAACAGCTTCTCTGCACTACTCAAGCCATGTTTCAGAATGAGCTGTTCGGCCACGCGGCAAAGCATGATGCAGCAGATCATCCTCTGTGCCGTCACGCAGATGCGGAAGCGCTGGCGGGCACGTACCTTGTCGTCGTTCTTCATCGTCTCCAGACGGATGCGCTCCACCCACTCGCGACCCTTCGCCTCCAGCTTCGGCAGCACCACCTCGCCCTGCATCAAGGGCAGCAAGTGGGCAATCTGCTGGATGCGTTCCTGCTGGCGGCCGGTCAGCACCGGGGGCTTGTCCTCCAACGGCGCAAAGGTGTTGTCGGGTGTGCGGGCAACGGCGATACGGCTCTGGAAACCGTCAGTGTAATTGGAGACCACACGATAGAGCGCGTCGGGTGTTCCACACATACAGACATTCCACAACAATTTCTCGATATGCACGTTCACGGCATCGGCACTTCTGGCCTCACGCTCGTACTTGGTGCCGTCGTAGCTCTGGCGCAGCATGACCGAGAAGTCGCTCATGGTCGATTTCCACTTCTGTGCCACTGTGTCAGCCTCGGGGGTGAACGAGAAGGCATGCTTGCCCTCCGTGTTGGCCAGTCGCTCGGCCAGATTCGCCACCGTGTTGTTCAGCGTCAGACAGCGTACTGGCAGCTTCGGTTCCTCGGGCTGTTCCTTCTTGTTCTTCGCCGCCCGTTTCTTGGCACGCCACTCGTCTTCCTGCATCTGGTACATCCTGTCGAGTGCCGTCACCTCGCTCATCCAGGCATCCACCACGGGGTCTATCAGACCCTTGCCCGATGCAAAGTCGCCGGCGATGTAGCTGATGAGGTTCAAGCCCTTCTTCTGCCCGTGTACGTCGAGCACCACGCCCGTCGCCAGTGCCCCGATGCAGGGACAGATGGCCGTCACCACCGGCATTGACAACTGAGGACCGACGGCCTCAATCGACTCGCGGACACCCTGCGGCAACTTCTTTAATGAAGAGTAGAGAGTGAAGGGTGAAGAATCTCCTTCCGCCGTATCATCGTCCAAAGTGCACAGTAGGGGGTTCTTGCTTGGGCAAGCGGCATAGCCGAGCGCCGCTGTGCACTCTTCGCGGCGCACCTCGAAGAGCACGTCTTTCAGCCGCTTGGGCATCTGCGTGCGCTTCTCCGACAGGGCCGAGTCGATGCACTTCATCTTCTGCGTCTGGGAAAAACCGTCGTAGCAGGGAATGACACGATCCATCAGTTCGCGGTCGAAGCCGCAGATGTGGCGTAGGTTCACGGCCAGCTCGAAGGTCAGCACGTCACGGTTGTTCTTCACCGGTTCCTTTCCCTCGTTGTAAAGCTCCCACCACTTTCGAATAATCTCCGAATACGGAATGCCGTTGTAATCTTGTTCTGAACACGGATTGTTCGAATCTGACGGATGATTTTTTTCTGAACACGAATTGCTCAAATTGCACGAATTATTCGTTAGATTCGTGTCATTCGTGTTCGTCTTCTTATCCGTTTCATCCGTTGAATCCGTGTTCAAAATACATTCAGCGGTTTCAAAGATGGAATCATCCAGATACAGCAGGTCGTCGGTGCTTGCCGATGTCGTGAAGAACACGCGGGTGATGTCCTTCGCACCCTTGTCGAAGTCCACGCCCAAGAGTTCGCTTGCCCATTTGAGGTTCTCCTCCTGACTGAGCTCCGGACGGCGGCGGAACACGAGGTGGTAACCCTTCGTGGCCGACCTTTCGAGCATCAGCAGCCCCAGCTCATCCTTCTTCGACAGCACCAGCTCAGGCACCTTCCTCAGCCACTGCTCCTTACGGGCAGCAATCTGCTCTTCCCCTTCATGGGGAAGCGGGGAAGGGGTCCAGTCGATGTCCATGCCCACCGAGGTGCTCATCCTCTTGGAGCCCTTCAGCGTGCCGTCCTCGTTGGGCAGGCATGAGTAGTTCATCTGCAGCAGTCGAGACTTCTGCTTTGCATCGCCCTGCCTGACAGCCTGCAGCGTCCTCTGCTGCTCCTGGCTGCCACGCAGCGCCAAGTACTCTTCACGAGTCTGGACGGGACGCATCATCTTCGCCCCATCCTTGTAATAAATCATGTGTACACTCATCGCTATCAATTATCAAATTTTCAAAGCACTTCATCTAATCACTCCCCTCCCTCACAGGGAGGGGCGGGGGGAGAGTCCGCTAGAAGTTCCGTTAAGGTCCTTGTAAGACCCGAGCTGAAATTTCAGCCCGGCTACTTTCTCCCATCCAGGCTCCATGTTTCTGATGGCCTGCATCACGTTCTTGTGTTGTTTGCCTGTCACCTGAGCAATCTCG
>Ga0310786_10011010_pt1 | contig 11315 bp, 11 predicted proteins | sample AusTroGonzalo_MG_FD_203881 | JGI IMG/M metagenome (GOLD analysis project Ga0310786, IMG submission 203881) | Bovine rumen microbial communities from tropical cattle in Woodstock, Queensland, Australia - Gonzalo_03 (v2) (version 2) | ecosystem: Host-associated > Mammals > Digestive system >... | reverse complement strand
TAATTTTATTTTTATAATTTCTTTATCAGTCACATCAAATTCAATTCCGGTCGGCGTAATTTCATGTCGAATTTGTTTAAGCAATTGTTCGTCCATATAATCATCTGGCAATACTTTATGTTTATTATAATCCAAAACAACAGACAAATTATCTGGATGAATATATTCATAAACATCCGTTTGACGCTTGCTGACATTAGGGCTGATTTCAAACAATTGTTGTGCCAGTGCATGGGCATCTTGCTTGAATTTATCACGAGTAGCAAAGAGTTTTTTCCTTAATTTTTCATCGAAATTATTATGACTAAGATCGTTTCGTAACAAACCATATTCGCGCCAGATATCACTTTGCTCGCTGGTTAAAACACCTGTATTTTTCAAATCAGCCCATGCATCATTACTTTTAAGGTTTTTACCGCGATTTTGACAATGCCGCATAACGACACATTCAATAGCAGCAAAATCTTGCAAAAAACAAGAACGCGCATACCATTCATCTATCTTTTTCTTTCGTGTGTCGAAATCTGGATAATTATCAGCAATTTTTATATTCGGGAAAAGTTTATGCAAAATGCTGTTCAGCAGACTGAAATATTTTTTATCATAAAGATGGCGATTTAATTCAACGGTTATATTTGGATTTTGCTTGTACAACTCTTTGAGGCGGGCCGTAAATTTATTATTACTTTCTTGGGGGTTGCGTATTATCCAATTCTGGTTAACCGCCTGCATAATATATTGCACGTGTTCCAATGCTTTTACATAAAACTTCATACGCTGAACCAGTGTGGCATCACAGTATTTTAGATATGACGCAATATAACTGTCACGGGTTTTCTTATTTTCCTGGGCCTGTTTTTCATCAAACCAACCCAATTCATCCAAAGTATCCCATTGATGGCGCAATAAATGCCGAATATTCATAACATCAATTAAAAAATCCGCAGACAATATAAATTTATCTTGTTCTGCTTGTTTTAATACATTCACATTATATTCGTAAGTTTGTTTTTGATTGGGGTCGCCATATAATTGACGCGCAAAATCTTGGACTTTATCAGCGAACAAACCCAAAGATTCCAAAATTATATTTTCGTTTGCACAGACCCTTTCACTGGCGTATGTATTAACAACTGTCCTGGGGAATTTGCATACGTCATGATCGGTTATGCGGATACCGTCGAGCAGATTCAATAATAATCCCAAATCATTTACCATCCCGTTGTCGCCAATCAAATGACTTAATGATTTATCTTTATTTTTTTTGTCGACATAGGTGGCCTTGAATAACCCATCGATAATAAATTCTGTATTTCCAAATGTAGCGTTTTCTGGAAATAAAACACGGAAACGTTCAATCAAAGACGGTAATTGCATATTGATTGTAATTAAATTATATGGTGGAATTGCATAAGTTTTTGCCGTTTCACGATCATCCTGGGATTTTATGTGTTTTAATATAACATAGGTTTTTGTCCCATCACCACGCGCATCATTATTTACCACATCATGAAAATCTTGTTTTTCTTTACGGGTGGTAAGTTCGGACATCCATGGACCACCAAGCATATCAGGATGGGTTTCTTGGGCATGCTCAACCGCTAAATTCTCCACATATGTCGAACGCAATAGATATTCATGCTGGCGCGTGATAAACAGCAAATCATCATATATAGCGGTTAATTCATTGATTTGTTTTTGAGAAAGAGATTTATATTTTTGGGTGGCTGGATATGACATTATTTCGCCTTGGCCTTTAATTGTTTAACCACACAACGCGTTAATCCGCCCACAGTTTTATATTTTTCAAAATCTGATTCAGGTAAAGAAACGCCAAAAACATGCTGTAAAGTGTATAATGTATTCATACAGTCAAAGTAGGACAACCCATTATTGGCCATAAATTTCGTATTACGATCGATGGTCTGTCCATGCATATCGCATTCCGCAAAAATGATTTCTTTGACTTTTTTACAAACACTGGATCCAGACATATTCATGACCCCCTTTAAGGTTTTATAAAAAACATGCGTAATATAGTATTACCCGAATATACGGTTGTCAAATATTATTTTTGTAAAAACATCTAAAAAACAATAAAATTCAATACACTATGTTTATTTTGAAAACTTACCACTGCGGGGGAAACCGACCGGAATTGTACGACCCTGGGATGCGCGTTTTGCAACCCATGGCGTAATGTCGTCAAGTTTTGTTGTGCCACGGCCCGTTGTCCAACCAAAACCGTCCGCCATATTAAAGAACATAACATCCAAAACATATGTCCGTTCGGCGTTATATTTCTGTAAGATCACACCTTTGCCACGGGACATTTCTGGGATTTGGTCGGTACTGAATATCAACAATTTATCATTCGAACCAGAAATTGCAACAGTGTCGCCCGTCACCGGCACACACAAAATTGCAGAATTTTTATCGTCTGTATTCATAACCTGCTTTCCGTTTTTGGTTTGTGCCAGGCAGTTTTCGCCATTTGTTATAAATCCGGCACCGTGGCGCGACACCAACAGATACTTCGCCGATATATCCAACACAAATGCACGCACTATATTTTCATCCGCGCCCAGGTCCACCATCATACGCACAGATTCACCAAAACCACGCGCAGACGGCAAATCAGATACAGCTAAAGTGAACATTTTTCCAGACGCACCGAAAATATTAACCTTGTCATTACTCATCGCATGGAAAGCCGTCAATAAATTATCTCCATCTTTGAATTTCATATCCAAATTATTCAAATCCAGATGACCCTTGGCCGCACGTATCCATCCCATTTCAGACAAAATCACAGTCATTGGTTCTTTTTCAACCCATTCATCAGGGTTCACAGTAACATCTTCGGTGGCAGTTGCCCATGTGGTGCGACGACGACCCAATGCTGTCTTTTTATCGTATGTCTTTTTAATATCGGTGAACCATGCCTTTAATTGTTCTTTCTGGATTTCTTCATCCGCCAGTAAATTTTGTAACTGTTTTCTTTCGGCACGCAATTCGGCATCTTCGCGTTTGATTTCCATTTCTTCCAACTTGCGCAAAGAACGCAAACGCGTATTCAAAATCGATTCAACCTGGATATCACTTAACTGAAATTCAGCCATCAATACAGGTTTTGGTTCATCCTCGTTTCTGATAATTTCAATTACGCGGTCCAAATTCAAATATACAACCAGCAATCCGCCCAAGATTTCCAAACGATGTTCAATATTACGCAAACGCCAATTTGTGCGACGAATTAAAACATTTTTCTGGTGCGCGATAAAGGCACGCAACACATCGCCAATTGGCATAACACGCGGTGCGCCGTTTGTATCGATAACATTGAAATTCATATTAAATTTAGATTCTAAATCCGTCATCGCAAACAAATGTGCCATCATTTTATCAATCGGGACATTTTTGCTTTTTGGCGTGATAACAATACGAACATCAGTGGTTGATTCATCAACAATATCGTCCACCAATGGCAACTTTTTAGAATCAATCATTTCGCCAATTTGTTCCACCAGTTTAGATTTTACAATGCCGTATGGAATTTCAGTGATTACAACCTGGGACTGACCACGACCCAAATCTTCAACATCCCATTTTGCACGAATACGGAAAGCACCACGGCCAGTATCATAATTTTTTACAATGGTATCAAAAGAATCAATCAATACACCACCAGTCGGAAAGTCAGGTCCAACCAATTTTTTCATAATCTGGGCAGTGGTGGATTCGGGTTTATCAACGACCAAACATAGTGCATCACAAACCTCGGCTACATTATGTGTCGGAATATTAGTTGCCATACCAACCGCAATTCCCATACCACCATTTGCCAGCAAATTTGGAAATGCACCCGGCATAACCGTTGGTTCAACCGTCGTGCCATCAAAGTTTGGCATCATATCGACACTGTCTTCGTCGATACCTTCCATAATTAACATAGCGGCCTGGGTCATTTTTGATTCAGTATAACGGTATGCCGCCTGGGGGTCGCCATCGATATTACCGAAATTTCCCTGGCCATCAATCAATGGATAACGAACAGAAAAATCCTGGGCCAAACGAACCATCGCATCATAGACCGATGAATCGCCATGTGGGTGGTAATGACCCAACACATCACCAACAACCGTTGCGCACTTACGAAATGCGGCCGATGGCGACAATTTTTGTCGCAACATAGAAAATAAAATACGACGATGTACGGGTTTTAACCCATCACGAACATCAGGCAGCGCACGCGACACAATTGTTGACACCGCATACGATAAATACCGTTCAGACAGCGCGTCGCCCAGTTGTTGTGAATCAATGTTTTCGATGATTTTTGCGTTTTCCTTCATAATGACATCTCTGTTTTATCAAGTGCAAGTTATAACATTTCAAAATTTTTCGCAAGTCCAATTATTTTATCGCATACGCATAAATTCACCAATGGTCGTTTTATTTATCCGTTCCCAAACCGAACCAATACGTCCAACACGCACCCCCAGATACATATTTGAATCATCGGTCAGGTTAAACAGTGCGCGCAAATCGGGCATATACTGTTGCACCAATTTATAATTTGCTTGTTTTAATTCCCATGTTTTACGGTCCAACAATGCGCCCTGGTACAAACATAAATCACCAGACATATAATAACCACGCGGTGTGTCCGATAAATAATGCAAGGTTTGCGCAAACGATAATCCCATTTTATCAAACATATCTTGGTGGGATAAACTGGTATTTGCGGGCGCAACCAACAATCCAGCCGGCATTAAAATAAATGCACGGCGGGATTTGTGAAAATTTGCTTCACTTGTACTCATATTTATACCTTTCTAGATTTGTCTGTCGCGGAAATATCCATTTATTTTATCCAGCGCAACACTGCGGCCGCAATAGCGGGGTCCCTCGACACAATGCCCCATAGATAAACATGGTGGGGTCAGGTAATCCAGCACCGCCGCATCTGTACCAATCTTTTCCGCCAGCGCACGGCGCAAATCGCACGCCAGGTGATAAATTGCCTCTTGGGCGCACCAACATGTGCGTTTTCCTTGCTCGTGAATCAATGCATTCAAATCCGCATGTTTATCGTATTGAACCATTGCGCCGTATGGCGATATGGATGTCAACATTGAACGCGAAAATTCCGGGTTGTTAACCATATTATAAAAATCACGCATCCATGTATCCGCCGTCGGTTTCAATCCTGCTTTGTCCAACAATGGTGGCAAATAGAAACATCCGGTGAATACGGGTTTAGAACGTTTGATACTGCGATGACGTTGATCCTGGCCCATTGTGGCACCGGCATCGATATGAATACGACTGCGTACATGCATTAACGAATTATCCATGTATTCGGGGCTGAATTGCAAAGTATCAACCGTATCGCGTGATTGGTTTTCTGTAAATTCACATCTACGGTAGTAGTGATTTAGCAATAGAAATTCTGGACGTTTTCTTGTTCCGTAATATTTGTCAGGAAATTTTGGTGACCAATCTTTGGTGCTGCGCGCAGATTCATCAAACATATATGCAATGTCTGGATGGGTTGTTTTGATGTTGGCTACAATTTTATCCATTACATCACGCATAAATGGTGTCCATGCGGTACGATAGAAAGCACAAATTGTCGCCAAATCAACCGTCCAATCAAGTGCCGTTGGTGCAATCATTGATACAAACATACGCAATTGTTCCTGGGCAAACTTTGGTGCGTTTGATTCCACATATTTATCATTTGCATTTGGACGCTCGCGATGAATTGCATCACGCGCCATTTCGGTCACTTTGTTCTTGTTATTGGCATAGATATTTAATCCATGATTGATAAATGCGGATGCTTCGGTTATATATCTTTGTTGAACTTTTGGATAATATGTTTCCAAAGTATTTTTTATATCCGCCATATCTGGGTTGTCATACATTTTGGAAAAACGACCAGAGCGTTGATCGGTGTCATAAAAAGGCGCCGTCAGATGCAATCCGAATACAACACTGGAAACCGGAATATCTTCTATCATAAATGTCCAATAATTATGTTCCAATGTTGAATGGTGACCGGTATCAAACAAACGCTTTTTAACATCAATTGTATCGCCCAATTTTGGACTTTCGGCGGTATAGCACATACGCGCCGCATGCGATGCCAATGTTGTTGGATCTTTGTCTGTTTCTGCGATTTTTGTAACTTTTACTTGTGACATGTGTGGGACTCCTTAGGCTTTCATAATATTGTGATTTTAATATAAAAGAATTTCTGCGGTTTGCAAGGAATTTATACACGCAAAAAAATGTATTTTTTTGAACTTTTATACTTGACACAAAAGGCGTTTTTGTGATATATGTGAATATGTATATTAATATCTTTGGTTCCCTGATATTGGGCGGGCTGTCGCGGTGACAAGTCGGGATGTGCAAAGGCATGTCTGAATGTACGTTGTGAAAAGACGACGAACCAATTGTGTAAAAACCATAGGGTGGTTTTTGCGCATTGCGCGACGGAATAAAGGGGGCAAAGATGAAATTCAAAGCAATTTTACCTTATTTCATTTTTGGTTCTTTGGTGTTGGCACCAAAGGCGATTGGTAAATCTGGCGTTTCTGGCGCAACAAAGTCCGCAACAACCGAACAAACAATGCCTAAACTTTCAGCCCAAGACAAAATAGAAAATAAAGCCCAAGAATTATGCGATACATACATTGATAATGTTTTACAGGGTCAAAAGCGTATAAAAAATACCAAGGGCGGTCATAAACGCGCTGTTTTGTCTGAATTTCCTGGGGCATATACCCGTTGGTATTGCATTTATGGTCAATATACGCAATTAAATCGCGCGGTCAGCGAACTGGGCGATACATTGAATTTGATTCCATACGATGGTCGCCATGCATGTCCTGCTTTTCGTTCTGAAATGCAAAAAAAGTATAGTGGCAAGGAATATGCTGGCGCACTGCATAATGGAAAAATGTTAAAGCCAGATGCGTATAATCGCGCGCGGGATGCGTATTTGAAAAAAAATCATGTTACAGCCGAAACATCTGATAGTGTCAGAAACGCGGTTATTGCACGATTTGAAAAAAATAATTTTTCCGTTGAATCTTTGCACCCGGGGGCTATTTTAATTATCCAGAAATCTGCGACACCATCAAATACCCACGCGGTTATGTATTTGGGACGCGGTCGCGTGGAAAACGGTGTCTTTGTTCCTGACTCAAACGGTAAATTCATGTATGCAGGATATAATAACGAGGCGATAGACGATATTTTCAAAACATTTAATACAAATCGTATATTTGCCGCCGATATTTACGATATTGCATGCGTGGAATACAATAAAGAGTTTGATAAAATTCAAAATATGCAATATGACGATATGTTCCGTTATGTCTATAATATGCCGAGTGATTTATACGCAATTGCGCCAAATCAAAGTGCTTTGCGTGATATGGCCGCAGAAAAATATTTTGATAAACAGCACTTTATTCCAAAATTCCAACCTGTACAGGAAAATACGGCATCTGTTATCCCGAATATAAGTGCGTCGCGCAGAAAATTACTGAAACAAAAACTTGGATTAGTCAGATAAATAGAAAGGGGCAAAAATATTTATGCCCCTATTTTATGTTTAATTTCACGAATACGCGCCAATATTTCACGCAAATCCTCATCCGTTGCCGCAGCCGCCGGTCGATTATGTATTCCATCAGCCAACACGATACACAATGTCGCCAATAACGAATTTTCCGGCAAAGGCCCTATTTTGTCCAAAATTTCACGAGCCCGTATATCAACCAAGCGCCCCAATTCAATTAAACGCTCTTCCTGGCCATCTTCACAGCCCATTTGATAGTTTTTATTAACAATAGATATTGTAACGACACTCATGTTTTTTTATTTTCTCTTTAATTTTTCCAAAATTGAAACGGTTTTATCAATCATTTCAACCGCACGCGCGTTCTTGGTTCGCAGGTTTTTAACCTGTTGCGTTAGAATTGCAACCTCAAGATCCGTTTGGCGTCCCGCCGCAGATACATCCGAACGCAACCCCATCACCGCATTTTCCAGTGAATTCAATTCTTGAAATATTTGTTGTTTTAATTCTGCCATGATATTTCTATTTTACGACATTTTTTATATGCGTTCAACCATAAAATGTGATATAATATGCCGTGAAAATATCTTACAAAAGGAATTGGTATCTGATATGAAAACGAAAATTATCTATATTTCTGGTGGTGAAATTTTTAATGTCCGCGATGTCCGCGATGCTTTTGATACGGTTCGCAAAGAATTAAGGTTGGGATCTGATACGGTGTTTTTTGGCGTTCCTGTGGATACAGACGACGCGTTGGCTGGACAATTTGAATCTGTGCAAATGGTGGAAAAAGCTGACGAGCAAATACCTGAAACGCCGGAACCAATCGTCGAACCCCAGGTTGCCGTGGAACAGGTGGTTACCGCAAAACCAAAACGTTCAAGAAAAAAAGTCGTTGCAACAGAACAAGAAAATGTGACGGAACAAAAACCAACCGATACAGAAAAGGTTACAGCAGAAGTTATTCCTATTTTGTCTGTGTTGGGTGGCGATACCAAGGCGGAATCAGATACTGTTGCTGAAGAAAACACACCTGAAAAAACAAAGTCAAACGATATTGATTTATCTGTGATTGTCAACGAAACAGAAATCGTTGTTCAAACAGAAAATTCAAATAATGCGGATGATTCACATACTGATTTTGAAACATCTGATATTGATACGCCAATACCAACCGTTGAACCAGAACCGGCAACAATCCAGGATTCTGACGAAGAAGATCAATTGGAAAAATTATTGCAATCTGTCCAATCTTTGCACGAAGATAAAGAGGATGTGCCAGAATTAAAGGTCGTAGAGGCCGAACCAGACGAAACAGATGCAACACTGGAAAAATTGGCGACAGAATTTGCTGAAAATCAAGATAAAATTGTAAATACCACAAAAACAAATTCTCGCGGTGGCAGAATTGGAAAATTGAAAAACATATTGCCATTCAAAAAAGCAAAAAGTAATGAACCTAGTTTGATGGGCGATTTGTTTGGTTGGGCTGGCGCGGCTGCAAACGACGAAGAATTCGGTATTCCTGAATTTTTTCCAACAAGGTAATTAAATGACCCCAGAACAATTAAAAACACTTCTTTATCGTGCTGGTTATCATATAGAACAAAATTGTCCAAGTGGTGATGTGTGTATTACCGACCCAACATGTATTTGGCCAATATTGGGTGATTTTATTCATGTTGCGTGGATTGTTATGGCTGTCATTACCGCTTTTTTACTTGCTGGGTGGGCGGCAACTATGTTGCGTGGTGCGTCGCATAGTATAGCAAAAAATTTACGCGATTTAGTATTGATTTTTGGCGTATTATCTGCGGCTATACCAGCTATAAATTTATTAGGTGGTGGCAAATTTATATATGGACAATGCAATACTATACGGGTTTCACAAGAACAAATTAACCAATTAACACAAGATAAAACCATAGAACAACCAGAATACGAATATTTCAATATAACTGATTCTGCATACGATGCCCCCGAACCAGAATTCGGATTTTAACAGTGAAACCAAGCGGTATTGCGGGCTGAAAAAACAGAGTATTTTGTGACCACTATATGATCGTATAATTTTATCCCCAGTCCCGATAAAATTCGCTGTAACTCTTTGGTGGTTTCTATATCTTGGGTTGAAAAGCCTTGGTTTGTGGTTGGATGATTATGAACAAACACTAATATTGTGGAATTTAACGCCAGCGCACGTTTTACAATTTCACGCGCATATACCCCAGATGAATCGTATGTACCAACACTGTGCAATTCGTCCTTTATCAAACGATATTCAGAATCAAAATATAAAATATGAAATTCTTCAACAATTTTATTTGCCACAATCCATTTACAATAATTATTCAACATTTCATTATCATGAAAAATCGGCTCCGTTCCCATTACAGTTTTATAACCATCCATAACCACACTGTGAATCGATTTCAAAAACACAGCCACATTATGGCCGACACCTGGAAATTTTATCAACTCTTCATACGGCATGGTTAGCAATTGACCCAACGAACCATATTTGTTTATCAATGCACGCGCCAAAGGCCGAACATCACGACGCGGAATCGCGTAACCCAGCAACAATTCTAACTTTTCATATTCGGCAATCTGATCGTCCAGAAACTTTTGACGCAATCTTGCACGATGTCCTTGATAAAAATTAGAATCTTCGTTTGCCACTATGCTATACCATTTTTTCTGTAAAGATTGTTACACCGTCTTCGGTTATTCCCAATGTGTGTTCCCACTGGGCAGATAAACCACCATCAACAGTCCTGGCCGTCCATCCGTCTGCATCAATTTTACATTTTGGCGATCCAGTATTTATCATTGGTTCAATAGTAAATACCAATCCTGGAACCATTTTTACTTTGTCCCACATTTTATCATAAAAATGGAATATTTGAGGATCATCATGCATAACCTTGCCAATACCATGTCCAACAAAATCACGCGATATCGAAAATCCATGTGGTTTAACAACCGCCTCTATCGTTTTGCCAATTTCAGACAACGGCACACCCGGCGCACATACAGCAATCGCAGCGTTTAACGCATCTTGGCATGTTTGAACCAATTCGCGCGCCTGGGGCGATACATTTCCAATCATAAACATACGCGACGCATCGCCGTGAAAACCCTTGAATTCTGCGGTTAAATCAACATTGATAATATCGCCATCTTTCAAAATTTCGTTATCATTTGGAATACCGTGAACAATAACATCATTAACAGATGTGCAAATGCTTTTTGGATAACCTTGGTATCCTAAATCCGAAGAACGCGCACCGTTTGCCCGTAAAAATTCAGCCACCAATCTATCAATTTCCCCGGTCGATATTCCCGCACGAATATATGGTGTAATATAATCAAAACAACGCGCGACCAAATCACCAACAACGCGTAACCTTTTGAAATCTTTTGGTGCATATACAGATGCCAACATTATTTTCTTCTCCTTGTTGCCATTTTTGTTGTTTTTAACGCTAACTTTAATGAAAAATCACGCAATAAAATTTCCGCAGGCATGCCTGTTGTTCGCAATTGACGCTCTAACTCGTTCAACCGAACCAACACAGCATCAATTTCAGGTTCAGACCATATTTTTACCGCGCGATTAAACTTGTCAGATACTTTCCAAAACAGACGCGGTAACTGACCATCAACAACCGCAGTTAATAACTTTTTGAAATGCGAATCCAACATACGA
>Ga0310786_10011008_pt1 | contig 11316 bp, 9 predicted proteins | sample AusTroGonzalo_MG_FD_203881 | JGI IMG/M metagenome (GOLD analysis project Ga0310786, IMG submission 203881) | Bovine rumen microbial communities from tropical cattle in Woodstock, Queensland, Australia - Gonzalo_03 (v2) (version 2) | ecosystem: Host-associated > Mammals > Digestive system >... | reverse complement strand
GCCCTGGAATCGACCATCATCTCTCACGGAATGCCCTATCCCCAGAACGTGGAAACGGCGCTGAAGGTAGAAGAAACCATCCGGGAGGCAGGCGCCGTTCCGGCCACCATCGCCCTCATCGGCGGGAAACTCAAAGCCGGCCTCACGGCCGACGAAATCGAATATCTGGGCAAAAAGGGAACGGCCGTCACCAAGGCGTCTCGCCGCGACCTTCCCGTGCTGGTCGCCCGCGGCGCTGACGGCGCCACCACCGTGGCCACCACGATGATCATCGCCCACCTGGCTGGCATCCAGGTATTTGCTACCGGCGGCATCGGTGGCGTCCACCGGGGTGCCGAGACCACGATGGACATTTCCGCCGATCTGGAGGAACTCGGGCGCACACCCGTCATGGTGGTCTGCGCGGGCGCCAAGGCCATCCTCGACCTGGGCCTGACGCTGGAGTATCTGGAGACCAAAGGCGTACCCGTCATCGGCTACGGCACGGAAGAGCTCCCGGCCTTTTACACCCGCACCAGCGGCTTCAAGGTGGATTACCGGATTGACACGCCGGAAGAACTCGCCGCCGCTTTCCGCGCCCAGCAGGAGATGGGACTGGGCGGTGGCATGCTCGTCACCAATCCGATTCCAGAGGAATATTCCATGGATCCAGTTCGCATCAACGCGGCTATCGACCAGGCCGTCGCCGACTCGCGCCGCCTGGGCATCCACGGCAAGGAAACCACCCCTTATCTCCTCGCCCGCGTCAAGGAACTCACCGGCGGCGACTCTCTGGCCGCCAACATCCAGCTCGTCCTGAACAACGCCCGCCTGGCCGCCCGCACTGCTGCCTCGTTATAGGTCGTTATTGACTCGTCTGGCAGATAACAATCTGTTACATAATGTTTTAATGATAATCGATTGCGTATTTTGACGCAATCGATATTTTTTATATCGTTCATTTATAGGGGGTTAAATGCCATGGATAAAGAAAAATTTGGAAATAGCGCTTTCTTGTGATTATCTTTGTTGAAACCTTAATGTGAAAACGATATGAAGGGAAGAAACAGGGTTTTCAAGGTGGGCGCGCTCCACCATATCTACCAGCGGACCGTTAACGGTTATCTAATCTTTTATTCAGTGCGCGATTATTTGGTTCTCTTCACGCTAATCTGCTCGATAGCGCGGAAGTACGACATTGTTGTGCTGGGAGTGTGCTTTATGTGCGATCACGTGCATATCTTGGTCAAGGCGCCTTCAAAAAAGGCATTCTCGTCATTTGTCCGTGAATACACTTGCCGTTTCGCTCGTCAGCGGAATGTACATTATCATCGGAAGGGACAATTTTTCCGGCATCGGTTTGGAAGTGCACCCAAAGTGAACGAGAAAAAGGCCAGGACAGCCATAGCTTATCTATATAACAACCCCGTCGAAAAGAAGCTATGCCTTGAAGCAGATGATTTCCGGTGGAATTTCCTGAAATATGCCTTTGACAGACATCCTTTCTCAGAGAAAGTCCGTTTGGACCGGGTAAGACGCCTGCTTCGCCGATCCTTGGAAGAAGTGCGGTCGCTTCGCATGGAAGACACGCCGTTGACCTATCCGTTTATAGACAGAATCGTCAAAGGGCTTACCGTGAAGGAAATACAGCAACTTGCGGACTATATAGTGACTGCGTACAACTGTATTGATTATGAAGGCGTTTCGTCCTACTATGACGACTTTAAGACCATGTTGGTGGCCATTCACTCCAATACCGGCAGTGAGTATCAGATTCGCGAAGTGGTTACGCCGGATTCTGATGAAATCTTCCTGAAAATGCAGTCAGCGATCCGGCAATTCAGCGTATATCAGGATATGACCAACGTATTGTCGCTCCCTGATTCGGAAAAGCGAAAGATAGCATGGTTATTGGCTTCAGAGACTGGAGCAAGCCCGATGCAGATTTCCAAGTTTCTGCATATGTCATTGTAATCTACGCCTTTTTGACATGGCCTGGCATTTCGGCAAAACTATCCTCAACCAGTAGTGCAGTGAGAATTCGGAGGTAGATGATTAGCTTTCGGAGACTGGCATTTAAGGCTCTGATTTTCTGATATTTGCTAATAATCGATTGCGTTAAAATGCGCAATCGATTTGATGTAAATAACTATCTGTCAGAGTGTTATCTGCCAGTGGTTAATGGGGGGGGATGTTATCCGTTCAGGATTTGTTCGTGACGGAGCAGCCAGGATTTGCGATCAAGGCCGGCAGCGTAACCGGTGAGGCTGCCGTTGGCGCCGATGACGCGGTGGCAGGGAATGATGAGGGCGATGGGGTTGTGGCCAACGGCGCCGCCAACCGCCTGGGCGGACATCCGATGGGACGCCGGTTGGACGGATTCGGGAATCGCAATGCCCCGGTCAGGCAGGGTTAGCCTGGCGGCAATCTGACCGTAGGACAGGGTCTCTCCGAACGGGATTGTGAGCAGGATTTCCCAGACCGACCGGCGGAAAGGGGTCCCCAACGGTTGGAGCGGAGGGACAAAATCGGGAGCAACGCCGCTGAAATACCGGTCCAGCCAGCGGACTGTCTCCTCGAAGACCGGCAGCCGGCGGGCGACCAGTTCCTGAGCGGGTGGAAGGGAGGCGGATGAAGGATTGTCGAATCCAAGGCTGAAGAGCGCCGATTCGTTACCCGTCAGGGTCATGCCGCCCAGCGGCGAATCATAATGCCAGACATACAACATGGGTCAATCGTATTTCAGGCGGCGGGTCTGCAGGACGACGGAAAACACGATGAGCGACAGCCCCAGCCAGAACGACCAGCCGACTTCGTGGATTTCGTCGAAGAGGATGGCTGCGATGATGATGCTGTAGACGGGCTCCAGGTTGTAGGTCAGATTGACGGTGAAGGCGTTGATCTTGCGCAAGGCCTGCAACTGGAAGAGGAAAGGGACGATGGTGAAAACGGAACCCAGCAGGAGAAGCCAGATGATCTCAACGCCAACCGGTGCGTGGGGCTCGGCGGGGAACACCCAGGCGTGGAGCGGCATGCAGAGCGTCAGGAACAACGCCCCGCCGATCAGTTCCCAAAGGAGCATTGTGGCGGTATCTTCACCGGAACGCTCCGCCTCGTTCACGTTCACGATGGCGAAAACCGAGTAGATAGCAGCCGACAGCAGGCCGAACGCGATGCCGAGCCGGTAGCGGATATCCAGGCTGAAGATCAGCAGGACGCCCGCGATGGAGATGAAACTGATGAGGACTTCCGGCCAGGAAAACTTCCGGTGGCCAATCAGCGGATTGAAAAGCGTTGTAAAGAAGCAGGTAGTGGCAATGCACGCCACGCCAACCGAAACGTTGGAAGACTGAATACTGGCATAAAAACACACCCAGTGCAGGGCCAGCAGGATACCACAAGCCGTAATGCGCTGCAGCGCCGGACGCGCGACTTTGTGCAGTCGCCCGCCTATGGCCATCACCAGCGCCAGTGTCGGCACGCTGACCAGGATACGGTACCACACCAGCGGCAGACCGCTGAGCGTGATCAGCCGGCCGAAGATTCCCGTCCATCCGGCCAGGAAGACAGCCGTGTGGAGGAGAATCAATGTGCGGGTCGTTTCTTTCATGTGTGGCAAAAGTAAACATTTTGTGCGGGTCGGGCAAAAATTAGCTATTTTTACATCATGAAAACGATTCGCCATCTCTTCCTGGCTGCACTGGCCGTCCTGTTGCTGGTTCCTGCAGCCCCGGCGCAAGACCTGCCCCGTTTCAAAAAAATGGTCAAACAACTCAGCGGCGCGAAATACCAGGGACGCGGCTATGCCCGCGACGGTGTCCGCAAGGCGGGCGCATATATCGCCCGGGAGTTTGAGAAATCTGGTGTAGATGAAGTCACACTTCAGCCCTTTACGCTGGATATCAATACATTCTGCGGCGCGATGGAGATGTGGGCGGATGGCAAAAAACTGGTGCCTGGCATCGATTTCTCGATGCGCGAGTATTCGCCTGGCGTGCATGGGACCTTCCCCGTCTATCACGTCGACACTTTGCATTTCGACGCCGACAAAATGTTCGAAGATCTGGCGCGGCCCGAGTTTGCGAACTGCTTGGTATCCTGCGAATTCTGGTTCACCTATAAGCACCGTGCCGCCTTTTCCAAATTGCAGAAAGCCGGTGCCTGCACCAATGCGGGCCTGCTCTATGAGTGGACTTCGCCCATCAAGTTCTACAAGGCATATGGCGAAAAGGTCGTTGACAAGCCCATCATATGGGTGACGCCCGAGGCCATTGCCGGCGTCCAGTCCGTCACGGTAAATGTTGACAATGAATTCCTGAAGGGTTACCAGACGGAGAACGTGATAGCCAAGGTCAATGGCCGCCGGCATGACGGATGTTATGTCTTTACGGCACACTATGACCATCTGGGCAACCTCGGCAGGAAGGTGTATTACCCCGGCGCGAACGACAATGCCTCCGGCACGGCCGCTATCATCACGCTGGCGAAGTATTATGCTGAAAACCAGCCGGAATACGACATGTATTTCATCGCTTTCTCGGGAGAGGACGCCAACCTGCGCGGCTCCACGTATTTCGCAGAGCATCCCGTTGTGCCGCTCGAAAACATCCGTTACTTGTTTAACCTCGATATGATCGGCGACAACAACCCCGTGCAGTATTGCGAAGTCAGTGAAGCCGGCATGCCGAAATATGGCCTTTTTGAAGCGATCAACCGGGAACAGGGTCTGTTCGAAGCGCTGAACCGCGGCGAACTGGCTGCCAACAGCGACCACTATCCCTTCGCTACCCGCGGTGTCCCCTGCATCTTTCTGGAGAATGAGGATGGCGACGCCTTCCCGTTCTACCACACCCCGAACGACAATATGAAAACCGTGAAATTTGACAGCTATATTCCTGTATTCAAGTTGGTGACAGCCTTCATTGAGCAGGATATGTCTTCTGGCAATTAATGAACTGATAATAAGCGTTTTCTCGTATCTTTGTAAAAAAACAAAAACGGCATGATCGACGCCATTCTGCAATACAACCGGCAATTCGTGGAGGAGAAGGGTTACGAACCGTTCGTTACCGATAAATATCCGTCGAAGGGACTGGCGGTACTGACATGTATGGATACGCGGCTGACCGAGCTGCTGCCGCGGGCGCTGGGCCTGCGGAACGGGGACGCCAAGATCATCAAGAACGCCGGTGGGCTTATCCTCTCGCAGACCGATTCCGCCATCCGTTCGCTGTTGGTAGGCATCTATGAACTCGGTGTCAAGGAAGTGATGGTGGTGCATCACAGCGGCTGCGGCGCCTGTCATATGAGTTTCGATGCGTTCAAACCCCACATGCTGGCGCATGGCATCCCCGAAGGGGTCTTGGCTGCATGGCGGAAGAAGGGCATTGCCCGTTGGCTGGAAGGTTTCCAAGACACCGAGGCCTCCGTCCGAAGGACTGTTGCCGCCATCGTGGACCATCCGCTGGTCCCGAAAGACATTGTGGTGCGCGGCTTCATCATTGACTCCGTGACCGGCGAACTGACTGAGATCCGATAAATGATGAAAAAGACTGCCTTCCTTCTGCTATGTATGATCGGCCTGGTCGTAACCCTGGCCTGTTCTTCCGACAATCAAAACAGTAAAAATACGAACACCATCATGAAACCCATCCAGACAGACAAGGCCCCTGCGGCCATCGGACCCTACAGCCAGGCCATCGACAGTGGCGCCGGCCTCGTTTTCGTTTCCGGGCAACTGCCCATCGACCCGGCTACCGGCGCCTTCCCCGAAGGAGGCGTCCAGGCGCAGACGCGCCAAAGCCTGACCAATGCGAAGGCCATCCTCGAAGCCGCCGGCCTCGGCCTGCAGAACGTGGTCAAGACCACCGTCTTCCTGGCCGATATGGGCGATTTCGCGGCGATGAACGAGATTTACGCGCAGTTCTTCTCCGCGCCGTTCCCGGCCCGGAGCGCCGTGGCGGTCAAGACGCTGCCGAAAGGCGCGCTGGTTGAGATCGAGTGCATCGCAGCGCGCTAAATATCTTAAAATCAGAGAATCTGCGTCAGGGAATACGGTTTGTCTTCCACTGACAGGCCGCGCTTGCGGTTCGGGCGCTCGCTCATTTCAAATTCCAGTGTGCAGCCCTTCATCAGTTCTTCGTGGCTCAGATAGAGGCGCGTCAAGGGTTGGCCATTCAGCTTGACGCTGCGTACGTAACGTTTGCGGTCGCTGACGCCCGGTGCCTTGATCTCGATAGTGTTCCCGTTTTCCAGCGTCACTTTCAGATAGGGCAGGTACGGCGCTCCAAGAACATACTGGTCGCAGCCCGGTGCCACGGGATAGAAACCCATAACCGAGAACACATACCAGGCGGACATTTGCCCGCAGTCGTCGTTGCCGCCAAGCCCGCGGATGTCGTTGCGGTACATTTTGTCGAGGATGGTCCGGATGCGGTCCTGCGCTTTCCAGGGCTGCGCAGTCCAGGCATAGAGGTAGGGGACATGGTGGCTGGGCTCATTGCCATGTACATAGCCGCCCACCAGGCAGTCGGCCGTAATATCCTCGTTGTCAGCATAATACTTCTCCGGGAGATCCATCTCGAAGAGTTCGTCGAGCCGCTGGCGGAACACTTCCTCGCCGCCCATGCAGTCCATCAGCCCGCGGGGATCCTGTGGCACGTGGAAGGAGAAATTCCAGGAATTGCCCTCGATGAAACCCTCGCCATAGGTCTGGTAGGGGTCGAGGCCTTTCTTGAAGGACCCGTCTTTGTAGCGGGGGGATGCGAAGCCGGAGGCGGGGTCGAAAGTGTTTTGGTACGCCATCGCGCGGTTGCGGAAAGCCGCCGCGACGTCGTCCCGCCCCAGGGCCGCTGCCGCATGGTAGATGCACCAGTCGTCAAAGGAATATTCCAGGGTGTTGGACGCCGCTGTCGCATCGTTGTCGAACGGCGCGTAGCCATAGGCGATATAGTCCTGGATGGGAGCCAGATACGGACAGTTTGCCGTAGCCACCATCGCGGCGAATGCCTCATCCGGGTCGATATTCGCGCCCTTTACCAGGGCGTCGGCCACCACGCTGACGGCGTGATAGCCCGTCATGCACCAGCCCTCGTTGCCCTGCAGGCTCCACACGGGCAGCATCCCCACGGGATTCTGCCGCCAGTGGGCCAGCATGGAGCGCACCATGTCGGTGTTCCGGCGGGTCTTGAGCAGGCCCAGCAGCGGGTGCTCCGCCCGGTAGGTATCCCAGAGGGAAAACACCGTATAGTTTGTAAAGCCCTCGGCTTGATGGATTTCCCCGTCTACGCCGCGATAGCGTCCGTCTACGTCCATATAGACGGAAGGATTGATCATCGTGTGGTAGAGCGCGGTATAAAGGCTGGCTTTCTCGTCGTCGGTGCCCTCGCACTTCACGACTCCGAGTTCCCGCTCCCAGGCCCGGGCGGTTTCGCGCCGGATGTCGTCGAACGACTTGCCGGCCGCCTCCGCGGCCAGGTTTTTCAGCGCGCCTTCGATCGAAACGCCCGACAGTGCCACTTTTACCGTCAGTTCGGGCTCGCTCGCATCGAACTCAAAATACGCCGTGATGTCGCGGCCCGCGATATCCGGGAAGTTATGGTGCAGGTCGAATTTGCGCCAGAAACCCCGGTAGTCCGGATTCTTCCGGTCCTCGTAGCCATAGTTGACGATGGGTTTCGAGAAGGAGATGGCGAAATAGGTCTGATTGAATCGGGCCCAGCCGTCCGTCATCCGGAAACCCACGACGAGGGTGTCGCTGACAACGCGGAGGCTCGACCAGAGCACCTTGCCGTCGTAATTGTAAATGCCGTGGAGCAGGTCCACGATCAGGCGCTGCGTGCTGCCTTCCGGATAGCTGTACTGGTGCACGCCCACCCGCATCGTTGCAGTGAGGCGGGCACGGACGCCGCTGTCGGCCAGGGTCACTTCGTAATAGCCTGGTTCGGCATGCTCCGTGTCGTGGCTGAAACGCTGCCGGTAACCGCTGTCCGGATCTTGTTTCGTGCCGGGGTGGAGCTGCAGCGGTCCGGTCTGCGGCATCAACAGGATGTCGCCCAGGTCGGAATGGCCCGTGCCGCTGAGGTGCGTGTGGCTGAAGCCCACGATGGTAGGGTCATCGTATTGATAGCCGGCACAATAATTATACGCCAGCGGCTGGTATTTTCCGTGGATGTTGTGCGGAATGGTATCGGTGTCGGGTGAGAGCTGCACGGCGCCAAAGGGGGCGCAGGCGCCGGGGAAGCAATGTCCCATGCCGGTGGTCCCGATCATCGGATGGACATATTTCGAAACCTGGGCGCCGGTCGTTGTCATCATGGCTAAAAGACAGATCAGGGTAAGGGCGGATCTTTTCATGGCTATTTTACTACAAATATAACGACTTTTCTATTACCTTTGCGGGGGATGGATGGTCATTTCCGATGAGAACAGGATTTATTATTTTACTGCTGGCTGTGGTGCTGCTGACAGGTTATGTCGGCTGGCATCTGTGGCGGATGACGCCGTGGGGATGGGCAGGAAAACTGGCCGTGGTGGGCTTGTTCCTGCTATGGATGGCGAGCGCTTTCTGCACCTTCGGCTTTGCCGAACGCTTGCCCGTCCGTTGGGCGACGGTCCTGTATGAAGTCGGTCATCCCTGGATGATCGCCTTCCTGTATCTGCTGGTCATCTTCCTGGTGACAGACCTGGCGACGCTATGCCGGATCCTGCCCAAATCGTTCACGCACGACAGCGTCGCGGGCTTTTGCACAGTCTTCGGCCTGGTCGCCATCCTGCTGACAGCCGGGCATTTCCACTATCTGCATAAACACAGGGAGGAGCTGACCATCCGAACCGATAAACCACTCGAGCGGCCCCTGACCATCGTACTGGCCAGCGACCTGCACCTGGGTTATCACAACCGCAAGCCCGAACTTGAGCGCTGGATCGACATGATCCAAGCCGAAAACCCCGACCTGGTGCTGCTGGCCGGAGATATCATCGATATGCGTCTCCGTCCTGTACTGGAAGGGAATTACGCCGAAGCCTTCCAACGTCTGCAGGCACCGGTATGGGCCGTTCCGGGCAACCACGATTACTATAGTCATCTGGAAGAAGCCAAAGACTTCTTCCGAAAGGCAGGCATCACATTACTGCAGGATACGGTACTGGATTTTGCCGGAATCCGTGTCGTCGGACGCGACGACCGGACGAATCCGGACCGGAAGGCGCTTTCAGCGTTGGCAGATACTCCGGAGAAGTTTACCCTCTTGCTGGACCATCAGCCCTACCACCTGGAAGAAGCCGAGGCGTCCGGCGTCGACTTCCAGTTCTCCGGACACACCCATCGCGGCCAGGTATGGCCGCTCTCATGGGTCACGGATGCCTTGTATGAGAAATCATGGGGCCACCACCAGCGCGGCTCCACGCGCTATTATGTCAGCTCTGGCCTCGGCATCTGGGGTCCGACCATCCGCATCGGCACCCGCTCCGAATATCTTGTCTTGCATCTATCTGATAAGTAGATATTTATCTATCAGGTCCGACGGGTCAGAACAGGGGGAACGCGGGATTGCCGGCGGGAGTCAGGGCAATGCATTCCATCTCGACCAGCCAGGCGGGACGGCAGACGGGAGCGTGGACATAGACGGCGTGGAGCGAGGGGCATTCCTTCTCCAGGATGGTCTTGACGGCCGGATAGTCGGCATCTTCCCGCAGGTAGACGATGGCCATCGCGATATCCTGCATGTCGGCGCCGGCTTCGGCCAGCAGGGCACGGACATTTTCCAGCATCCTTCCGGTCTGTTTCTTGACATCGCCTTCGAAAAGGGTTTTCCCCTGGGCGTCGATACTGGCCGTTCCGCTGATATAGAGCTGCTTGCGATCGCCGTAGGTGACGGTGGCACCGCGTTCGAAGGTCACACCGTAGTCGCTGGTACGGCTCAGGTGATCCAGGGCATAGAGATAGCCCAGCTGGCCTTCCTGCAGGCCACCGACGCTGTAGGCATCCATCGCCACGAGATTCCGGCTGTCCGGCGCATTGCCTTCGATCCCCGTACTGGCGATATAATGGGTGTCGACGGTCAGGCCGATGCGGTCGAAATACTCCCGGCGGCCTTTGACCACACCTGCATAGTTGTTGTCGATGTCGCGGACGAAGATCCAGGTGCGGATGGTGTCGCTGGCCACAGACAGGCCCTTCTGCTCCTGACACTGCCCGTACTGTGCAAAAATATCCGACATCTGGCGATAGGAATCGCCCTCCGGACTGGTCATGGCAGCGTCCCAGTAATGCGTATAGCCATTGTGGACGAGTGCGCCGTCCGGGCTTCCCATGGGAGAGGTGGCGTAGAGCCACGCGGCAATCCGGGTGCCGTCGAGCGGCGCCTGCCCGATGACGGAGGTAGGAACGGCGGGAAGCGGTCCCAGCGCTCTTTTCAATTGCGGATACTGGCTGGCCGCGTCGCTGAGGAAGAAGCGGCGGAAATGGAGGGTCTTGCCGGCCGAAGCGGCAGAGCAGGCCTCCAGGACAGCGTCGAGCTGGCTTTCAAAAGCGAGCGACGGATCGGTTACGGTAACCAGGATATGATATTCTGCAACGGCTCCTTCTTTCGGAGCGAAACGGGCGCATTGGGTCCTTGTACTCATTTGGGCCCGAATTTACGCATTTTTTTGTAATTTTGCAGATGAACCACACGTAAAAACGGATGACCCGGTCTCAAAAAGTCGCTGCAATCGTCATGACGGTGCTTTCAGGTGTCGCCATCTTTTGTTTTTTTGCCTATCGCTATCCCTACCATCTTCATTTCCAAGAGCAGTATCAGCTGTTCGAATGGACAGGGGCCTATTTTGCCAGTGTGGCTGCTGTACCCGGTGGTCTTGCTGACTGGATGGGACGCTGCATCACCCAGTTTTTCTACTACGCGCCGCTGGGCGCGGTTTTGATGGCCGTGCTGCTCTGCGCCGTACAGTTGCTCTGCTGGGCCGTCTGTCAGCGGAAATCGCTGCTGCGCTATGCGCTGAGCTTTGTTCCGGCTTTCCTGCTGGTGGCTTTCTACTGCGACGAAAACGCCCTGGCCGGTGCGGCTGTCGCCCTGGCCATTTCGCTGGGTGTTGCCGCCCTTTGCCAGCGGATGCGGAAAGACCGGGCCCGGAGCATCGTAGAAGTGACCCTGGTCCCGGTCCTGTATATGGCCTGCGGCCCGCTGGTGCTGGTTTACGTCCTGGTGACGGTTCTCCGCGAGGGGTCTCGCCGGGGAGTGAAGGCCTGGCCCGTGGCCGCAGCACTGCTCGTGGTAACCATCCTCTGCCCGCTGCTCGCCAGCCGCGTTTCCCCCTATCCCCTGGAACGCCTGACCA
>Ga0310786_10011007_pt1 | contig 11316 bp, 7 predicted proteins | sample AusTroGonzalo_MG_FD_203881 | JGI IMG/M metagenome (GOLD analysis project Ga0310786, IMG submission 203881) | Bovine rumen microbial communities from tropical cattle in Woodstock, Queensland, Australia - Gonzalo_03 (v2) (version 2) | ecosystem: Host-associated > Mammals > Digestive system >... | reverse complement strand
CCCAAGCCATAGAACTGAACCCTAAATGGGCAATTCCTTACACGAACCGCGGTTTTGTGCGCATGCATTTGAAAAATTGGTCAGCCGCCCAAAAAGACTTGGAACAATCTATCCGCTTAGACGGCGCCACGCCGACACCCTATATCAATTTGGCGGGCGTAAATTGGCTGTGGAAAAAAGACCGCAAGCAGGCTTATAAAAACTTGGATAAAGCGGTGCAGCGGAATTTCAAAGATTTTGAATCATTATACAACGAGGAGCAGAAGGGTTGGATGTTTAAAGGGCTTAACCAAACATCTCAATTTCGTTCTCTCTTATACCGATAGGATACAATATGCCCCAAAAAACACGTTATACTCAATTTGTGCGCAATCTCACACAAGACGCCGCTTTAATGCTATTTTTGCTCGTTTTGCTGAGCATATATCGGGCGGCTTTTATTTTCGCTTTTAAAGATACGTTGCTGGCAGATACCACCGGCAAAGATATTGCGCTTACGTTGTGGTATGGCTTGCGGCTTAGTTTGAAAACGGCCGGCGCCTGTGTGCTTCCCTGTTTTGTGTTTGGGACGATCGTGCAAGGGTGCTGGATGAAATGGCCGGCCGAAAAAATACGCTTGGTATGGGGCGGTATTTTGATGCTAGTGTTTGCCATTTTATTCCAGACACGTCTACCGTATTATCAGGAATTCCAAAATGCATTCAGCCCGTTTATTTTTAATACTTTTCATGATGATGTTTCCGCTATTGTATCCACTGCCATCTCCCAATACAATGCCGTTTGGCGCGCCGTATGGGGGGTATTATGCGGGGCAATCAGTTTTGGCCTGTTATGGGGTTGGCTGAAAATAGCGGTGCATGGGACACAACCCTTGCAAAAAATCCGCCATACAACGGCTTTTGTAGTGGCATTTTGTATTTTATTGGTACCGGGGGCGGTATTTATCCGTTACGGGGGAGCATTTTCCTATAAGCATTCTATGTATTGGAAAAATGCGGCTCGTATGAGCCAACATTTGCTGAACGAGGCTATTTTAGATGACGTGCAGGCTTTGTATAAAGCCAGCCGAATTTTTAAACGTCTTAAAAAACAGGCCCATTCCGTAACGGTAAAAGAAGTGCGTGCGGCGGCGGCCCGTTTAATGGGAACGCCCGATTATACCGAAGATAGCCTGTTGCCTGTATTGGAGCGTAAAAGTGGCGGTGCGGTGCTTTCTAAACCGAGGCATATTTTTGTGATTATCGGCGAAACGTATATGTTGTGGCCGTTACTGGAAGAGTATAAAAATTTGCCGATAGCCGATGGAATGCGCCAACTCATCCGGCGCGATGATGCAGTATTTCTGCCTTATTTTTTGCCGGCATTTAACGGCACTATGTTTGGGGTGACATCGGTCTTATTAGGGTTGCCGGAGATGAATCTTTTTACCGCTCACCGACCGACGGCACAGCAGCCGTTTGAAACATCGCTTGCGGTGCAACTGGCCAAACAAGGTTACCAAACTAATTTCTTCTACGGTGGGTTTCCGTCATGGGAAAATGTCGGCCCGTTTATGGAAAAACAGGGTGTACAAAAAGGATATTATTATGCCGATTTTGGCGGTGAAGGGAGTGTGTGGGGCGTGCCGGATAAGGCGCTTTTGCAGAACATTGGGCGCTATATCACCGCGGAACCTTCTCTGAATGTTATTTTAACCAGTTCCAACCATCCGCCGTATATTGTGGACATGACACAGGAGCCCGATATTGCTTCTGCCCAACAATGGCAGGAAATGTTGCCGTCAGATGTTTCCAAAGAAAAACAAATGATTGAGCGTTTGCAACACTTTGCGTATGCCGATAAATATTTGGCCGAATTTGTGCAAGAGATGTTAAAACGATATCCGGACAGCCTTTTTATTATAACGGGGGACCATGCCGACCGCTGGACACTGCGTCCCAACCCGTCTTTGTACGAGCGTTTTGCCGTTCCGTTAATCATTATTGGGAAAGGCGTCTCTAAGCGGATGTTAGCCGCTAATGCTGCCGGCAGCCACCTGAATATTGTACCGACGGTGTTGGAACTGGTGTTACCTAAAGGAACGCCCTATTATGCATTAGGAAAGAGTGTGCTAAAAGGGGAAACAACCGGCCTGCATGCGTTGTATTCTATTACGCGCCGCGAAATGACAGACCTCGCTAGCGGTAATACGGAACTACTGCCACCGAATCCGCAACCGTCATCTCCTGAAGTAGCTGCCGCAGTAGCCCAACATCTCAAAGATGAGCAAACGGTGGCTTCCTGGCGTATTTTGCACGGGGCAGATTTGCCCAAATAAGAAACTTTATTTTCAAAAAAAACCACGGGTGTTTCGCCCGTGGTTTTTTGTCGGAACAAACACTATTAAAGTTTGTAGAATTTGGCGATTTTGTCCCATGCTTCTTCGGCCGTATCTACGATAATAAGGTCTTGCTCGTCTTTCGTAGCAATCACCCCGTATTTGGCCAAGGCTTTTACATTGATGACTTCTTGCCAGAATTCTTTACCCACCAAGATGACCGGGATATTGTCTTTTTTGCCGGTTTGAATGAGCGTTAAAATTTCAAACAGTTCGTCAAACGTGCCAAACCCGCCCGGAAAGGCAATGACCGCTTGGGCGCGCATGACTAAATGCAGTTTGCGGATGGCAAAATAGTGGAACAAAAATGCCAGGTTTTTGGTGATATACGGGTTGGGGTGTTGTTCGTGCGGCAGCGTGATGTTCATGCCGATACTGCGTCCGCCGTTTTCAAAAGCACCGCGGTTGGCCGCTTCCATCAGACCGGGGCCGCCACCTGTGACGATAGCAAAGCGGTGACCGGCATGTTCAGTAACTAATTTGGCAAAGCGTCTGGCTTCTTCGTAATATTTGCTTAAACGGAGTAATCCTTTGGCTTCTGCCACTTTGTTTTGCAGTTTTTTGTCTTGCGGTTTTTTGGCCAGTTCTGCTTCTGCTTTGGCGAGGTTTTCTTTGGCGGTTTTTTCTTCGCGTACCCGCGCACTGCCAAAGCACACAATCGTTTCTTCGACGTTGAAATGCTTTAAGTAGATTTCAGGTTTTAAGACTTCCAACTCCATGCGTATAGGGCGCATGATGTCTTGTTTTAACAACGCAACATCTTCGTAGGCTTTAATGTATGATGATTCCGGACCGTCTATTTTTAATAGTTCATGTGCCATAGGGCCTCCTAGTCGTTCCAACCTAAAATATCCTGCGCCATTTTTTCCGCCGAGAGGTGGAGTGAATCATATAATTGGGCAGGTTTTGCATGTTCTACAAATTCGTCGCCGATGCCTAAACGCAACAGTTTAAAATCGGCATTTTTATCACTCAGGTATTCCGCCACCGCAGAGCCAAAGCCCCCGGCAAGCACGTTATCTTCCACCGTGACGAGACGTTTTGTTTTGCGCAAAGCCTCGTCAATCAGGTGGGTGTCCAGCGGTTTCACAAAACGCATATTGATGACCCCGCAAGAAATACCTTTTTCTTTCAGCAATTTGGCCGCTTCCACCGCGGGGTGTACACGGTTGCCGATAGCCAAAATAGTAACATCTTTGCCTTTGCTGATCCATTCGCCTTTTCCAACGGGCAAAGCGGTTATTTTTTCGTCCATTGGGACATTGAAACCGGCTCCGCGCGGATAACGCAATACAAACGGTTTTTGCGCGTCAAAAGCGGTTTTGAGCAAGTGTTGCAATTCATTTTCGTCTGCGGGTGCAGCCAAAATTAAATTCGGAATCTCACGCAGAAAACTTAAATCAAAGACACCGTGGTGGGTGGGGCCGTCTTCACCAACGATGCCGGCGCGGTCCAATGCAAACACAACGGGCAGATTTTGCAAAGCAATGTCATGTAGAATTTGGTCAAAACAACGCTGGGCAAATGTAGAGTAAAGTGCTACCAAGGGTTTTAGCCCATTGGCAGCAAGCCCGGCTGCAAAAGTGGCGGCATGTTCTTCGGCGATACCAACGTCAAAGTAACGGGAAGGAAATTTATCGCGGAATGCGTCTAAGCCGGTGCCTTCGGGCATAGCTGCCGTAATGGCGTTAATTTTTTCATCTTTTTGAGCCAATTTCATTAAGGCTTGTGAGAATGCTTTGGTAAAGGTGATAACATTAGATTTACCCAGCGGATCGCCGGTTTCCACATCAAAATTACCCACCCCGTGAAACGCGGTCGGTTTTTCTTCGGCGGGTTTATACCCTTTCCCTTTTTTGGTTACCACGTGCAACATGACGGGGCCTTTGATGTTTTTGACATTTTCCAGCACTTCAATCATGGCATCAATGTCGTTACCGTTGACAGGCCCGAAATAGCGGAAACCCATTTCTTCAAATAAGGTGCCGGGGAAAAGGATAGAGCGGGCGCGCTTGGCCAGTTTGGCGGCGTTGTTGCCCAAATCGTCAAATCGGCTTAAAAAGTTAGTGGCTTTTTCTTCGGCCAGTTGTACATATTTGGTCGTTAATAATTTAGTTAAGGCTTTTCCCAATGCGCCGACGCGTTGGGAAATGAACATCTGGTTGTCGTTTAAAATAACGAGTAAATCGCTACGTAGTAATCCGGCATTTTGCATGGCTTCATAAGCCATGCCGCCCGTCATACAGCCGTCACCAACAACGGCGATGACTTTGGAGTTTTCTTTCTTTTGGTCGCGTGCAATAGCCATGCCCAAAGCGGCCGAAATGGCCGTAGAGGCATGCCCGACACCAAATGCGTCGTGTGCGCTTTCATAGCGTTTGGGGAATCCGCTGATGCCGCCTTTGGTGCGAATTTTTGGAAATTCTTTTTGGCGGCCGGTGAGCAGTTTGTGGGCATAAGCTTGATGGCCCGTGTCAAAAACGATTTTATCATCCGGGGTGTTAAACACATAGTGCAATGCCGTGATGATTTCCACCGCGCCCAAACTGGAACCTAAATGCCCGCCGTTTTTGCTGGCGGTTTCAATAATTGTTTGGCGCAGTTCCTCACATAAAGTAGGAAGGAGCTCCTTCTTTATTAAACGTAAATCTTGCGGACTGTGAATGCTGGGAAGTACTTTCATAAATTTTCTTAATACGTTCTTGTCTTAAAAAATTCAGCCATTTCGTACAACGGCCAAAGGTTTTTCTTTTTCACGTTTTTTAATGCTTGGAGTGCTTTTTGGGCGTTGGCAATCAGCAGTTGGGCATGTTTGCGGCTACCTTCAAGGCCATACAAACTGACAAAGGTCAGTTTGCCGTTTTCGCGGTCGCTGTTGGATTTGCCTAACTTTTTCGCCGTAGAAGTAACATCCAAAATGTCGTCTACAATTTGGAAGACTAACCCGATGCTGTTGGCATATTTTTTAATGTGGGTTAAGTCGCTCCCTTTTACGCCGGCCAAGAGGGCACCTGTTTCCACGCTGCCGCGGATCAGAGCGCCGGTTTTGTTGGCGTGAATATAATTCAAAATGGTTTCCGGTGTTGTTTCTTTGACGGTGGCCGGCAACATAAAGTAGTGCATGGTTTTGTTAGCAAGCGGTTTAGAAATTTTGCGCAATTTGTCGGCGCGGACGCTGTGAGCGTCTTGTGTTCCCATGCCTTCTGCGTACACATCTGCTGTCTGTCCACCGACCATGCCGGACGCACCGGCGCAGTTGGCAAAATTTTGTAAGGCTTTCAATGTGTTTTCGGCACCGATGGCTTTGTTGGCGGCGTTTTGAGCAAACACTTCAAACACGTAAGTCAGCAATGCGTCACCGGCAAGCAATGATAAATCTTCCCCAAAGACTTTGTGGTTAGTGGGTTTCCCGCGGCGCAAATCGTCATTGTCCATGCAGGGCAAATCATCGTGAATGAGTGAATACGTGTGTAACATTTCCACCGCGCAGGCAGCCGGCAGTACATCACTGGCTTTTTTGCCGAATGCTTCGGCGGTGGCCATCAGCAAAATAGGGCGTACCCGTTTTCCGCCCGCTTGGAGAGAATAGTCCATCGCGTCGGTCAAAATTTTAGGTGAGTTTTTAATTTTGGCAATATACTTGGTTAAATTTTTTTCTACCAGTTTAGCGCGGTCTTTTAAGTACACATCAAATTGAGTTGGCATAAAAATCCTTTTTTACAAAAAATTTAGTTACTCCTTTATTATACCTTATTGTCAGAAAATAGGAAGTACCTTTCCTAAAATAAAGATGTTTTCTTTGCTATAATAATGTTTATGGTACAACTTAACAGACCGCATATCGGTATTTTTGGAAGAATGAACGTAGGGAAAAGTTCCCTTATTAACGCCCTGAGCGGGCAGCAGGTGGCTTTGGTGTCGCCACAGGCGGGCACGACGACAGATCCCGTGAAGAAAACAATGGAAATATTGGGCATCGGGCCGGTGGTGCTGATAGATACGGCCGGAATAGACGATACTTCCGTCCTGGGCGAACAGCGCGTCAAAAAAACCGAAGAGATTTTTGAACAAATCGATTTAGCAATTTTAGTGTTTGCCCAAGAATTCGGCCGGCAAGAACAGGAAACGGTGGATTTGTTCCGCCGACGGAATATCCCGTTTGTGTGTGTGCATAATAAGCAGGACTTATTCCCACAGGTAGCGGTGCCCGAAGGTATATTGGCCCTAGAATTCTCGTGCGCGCGGGGGGATAACACCGGTGAGATTTTGCGCTATATCGCTAATGCCCTACCCAAAAGTGCATTTGCTTCAACCGGCATTTTAGACGGATACGTTCATAAAAATGACGAAGTAGTGTTGGTGATTCCTATTGATGCGTCCGCACCGGCAGGACGATTGATTTTGCCGCAGGTGCAGACGATTCGTAATTTATTGGATATCGGTGCTGCGGCAGTCTGCGTGAAAGATACGGAACTGGCCGACTATTTGCAACATCATACACCAACACTGGTAGTGACGGATTCGCAAGCGTTTGCCACCGTCAATGCTATCGTGCCGCAGAACATTCCGCTGACCAGTTTTAGCATTTTGTTTTCTCGCGTGAAAGGTGATTTTGAGGCATATCTTGCTGGCACGCGTGCCATCAGCCGCTTGCGGGACGGGGATAAAGTGCTGATGATGGAATCGTGCTCTCACAGTGTTAATAAGTGTGATGATATCGGTCGGACAAAAATACCTAATTGGCTGCGCAAATGTACGGGGAAGAAATTATCTTTTGATATCTTGTCGCACTTAGATCCTCTGCCCGAAGACGTCCAAAAGTACAAACTGGCCGTTCAATGCGGGGGGTGTATGGTCACGCGCATCCAAATTTTGCGTCGCTTGGAAGCCTTGAAACAAAAAGGAGTGCCCGTCAGTAATTACGGTTTAACAATAGCCTATTGCACCGGCATTTTTGAGCGTGCGACGGAACTGTTTAAATAGAAGGAACATATAGACAAAAAAACACCCGCTTTTGCAGCGGGTGTTTTTTACAGAAGATTTTATTTAATGCGGCCGGCGGAACCGAATACGTTTTCGTTCTTTTCGGCATACATTTTAATCAATTCTTCGCGGGCAGGGCCTAAGTATTTGCGCGGGTCAAATTCGGCCGGTTTGGTGGCGAAGATTTTGCGGATAGTGGCGGTCATCACTAAGCGGCCGTCGGAATCCACATTGATTTTGCACACAGCCATTTTGGCGGCTTTGCGCAGTTGTTCTTCGGGAATACCGGCGGTGTTGTCCAATTTTCCACCGTATTCGTTGATTTGTTTAACAGCCCATTGCGGTACGCTGGAAGAACCGTGTAACACAATCGGGAAGTTGGGCAAGCGTTTGGAAACTTCTTCCAAAATGTCAAAGCGTAATTCGGGCAGTTTTTCACCGGGTTTGACTTTGAATTTGTAAGCCCCGTGTGATGTGCCGATAGAAATGGCGAGAGAATCAACACCGGTGCGTTTTACAAAGTCTTCCACTTGGGCAGGATCCGTGTAGGTGTGGTGTTCGGCGGATACTTCATCTTCAATACCGGCCAAAACGCCCAATTCACCTTCTACGGTCACATCGTGTTGGTGGGCATAATCTACCACTTTTTTGGTCAAAGCGACGTTTTCTTCGTACGGCAAGTGGGAACCGTCAATCATTACGGACGAAAAACCGTTGTCGATGCAGTCTTTGCACAGTTCAAAAGAATCACCGTGATCCAAGTGCAAGCAGAGCGGGACCGGTTTACCGATTTCGTTCATCATTTCCACAGCACCGCGGGCCATCCAGCGCAATAAAGTGGAGTTGGCATATTGGCGGGCACCTTTGGATACTTGCAAAATGACCGGAGACCCCGTCTGTACACAAGCCGTTACGATGGCTTGCAATTGTTCCATATTGTTGAAGTTGTAGGCCGGAATAGCGTAGCCGCCTTCCATGGCTTTTTTGAACATCTCGCGGGTGTTAACTAACCCGAGTTCTTTATAAGAAACCGTCATGAATTCCTCCTAAAATAAACTGCTTTCATTTTTATTCTACAATTTTTTCATTATTTGTGTACGCGTTTATTATATAAAAGAGAAAACGAAGTGAATTTTACAGGGGCCGGCATTCCAATAATGCAGAAATTATGTAGAATATGTAGCATGAAACGAAACAATCAAGCGTTTACTCTTATTGAACTTTTAGTGGTGGTGCTGATTATCGGCGTGCTAGCGGCCATTGCGGTGCCGCAATATCAGGTGGCCGTGATGAAAAGCCGGTTAGCCACTACCATTTCCGGTGTGAAAACGCTTGCGCAAGCCGCCGAAACGTATTATATGGCCAATGGACAATATCCCAATGACGATGCAACGGAATTAGATGTTTCTGCATTTTCCGGATGTACAACGGGAGGCGTCGGCGGGCAAATAAACTGTAAAAAGATTAAATTCGATTTAAATAGCGGGCCTAATTACACAGCATCGGCCGATAACGTGACCGGGCTTGTGTATGTTAACGGAAAATATAGTCTGTCTTATATGCAATTTTTGGAACATCCTTCCAGAGCCGCACATTTAGCGGGTTTGCGTATATGCAACGCATATGATAATTCAGCACTTTCCCATAAAGTATGTAAATCTATGGGGGGTGTAAAGATAAGCAATACGCAGTATACATTGCCTTAGTCAGTCGCAAAATGAATTTGGAAAACAATAACAAGGGCGCAACGATTTGTTGCGCCCTTGTGCATGCTTATAAAAACGTCTGCTTGCAGCCATTGTGCTGCATTGTGAAAAGTCCCCTTGCAAAAAAGGAACGTTGTGAGTATAATGTAAGTACTTGTATTGTGTCTGTACGATAAATTTCCGGAGGTTTTCAACAAAATATGACTCAATCTGTCTCCATAGGAAAGAAAAGAGGCGTCCTGTTGGATGCCAGCAATTATACTCACGATTCCCACTATCAACTCACAGCGCAGGAACTGGCCGGTTTTGAAAAATTAGATATTGTCTACCGCGCGTTGGTAGCTTTGCTTTTTAACTATGTGCCTACCTCGGGACACCCGGGGGGGAGTATTTCTTCCGGCCGTTTGGTGGAACATCTCTTATATAAGGATATGGCGTACCGCTTGGACGACCCGTTGCGCTTGGATGCGGATATTTTGTCTTATGCTGCAGGCCACAAAGCGCTGGGAATGTATGCCATGTGGGCGTTACGGAACGAATGTGCCAGAATTGCTCGGCCCGAATTGTTACCGGCTGACGAAAAACTGCAACTCCGTTTGGAAGATTTATTGGGTTTCCGCCACAACAAAGTGCACGGTACTCCGTTATTTAAAAAATTTCATACTAAAGCATTGGGCGGGCATCCGGAACCGTCTATCCCGTTTGTGCGCACCAGCACCGGTGCCAGCGGGGTGGGGGACGGCTCGGCCGTCGGACTCGGTTTGGCCGCCGCCGATGCATATGGCGAAAACTGCCCCGTCGTACATATTTTGGAAGGGGAGGGCGGTTTAACGGCAGGCCGTTCCAGCGAAGCCGCCGCCATTGCCGCCACGGCGCAACTGAAAAACGTGGTGTTCCATATTGACTGGAACGAGGCATCCATTGAGAGTGAACGCGTTACTTCCGAAGGGGACTTGCCGGGCGATTACGTGCAATGGAATCCGGTGGAGTTCTTCCGTATTCATGATTATAATGTCATTTATGTTCCCAACGGGCATGATTTCAACCAGATTCATGCTGCCCATGTATTGGCGGATGAAATTGACAACCATCAACCTACGGCTATTGTGTACCGTACGGTCAAGGGGTGGCGTTATGGTATAGAAGGTAAAGCGTCCCACGGTTCCGGCCATAAATTTGCCTCGGAAGGGTTTTACCAGGCCTTGGGTGAATTTGAAAAAGAATTTAACGTTCAATTCCCGCACTTTGAAGGGGATAAAACGCTTGAAAATATAGAGAAGTTCTATTGGGAAAGTTTGCAAATTGTGCGCACCGCGCTCACGCAGGAAAAGAGCGTAGCTGCTTTTGTTGCGGGGCAACTGGTAAAGCGTGCCGAGAAATTGGCAGATAAAAAACGTGTCGTCCGGAAAGGATTGGGCGATTGTCAGGCCGTTTATACCCAATTTGCCGCAGATAAAGTGCCGGCTGATTTTCAGTTTGAAGTAGGTAAAGACTATACTACCCGCGGTGTGATGGGCAAAGTGCTGGCCTATCTCAACCAACATACGGAAGGAACGTTGCTGGTCGGCTCGGCCGATTTGTACGGCTCTACCAATGCGGCCAGTATCGCCAAAGATTTCCCGGCCGGCAATTTTAACACGCAGACAAACCCGCTTTCTCGCCGCATTTCGGCGGGCGGTATTTGTGAAGACGGTATGGCTGCCGTATGCAGCGGGATTTCCTCATTTGGCAAACATATCGGGGTGGCGGCGTCTTACGGAGCGTTTGTCGCTTTTGAACATGTGGCTGCCCGTTTGCATGCCATCGGCGTGCAAGCTGCGCGCGAATTGGGAGCAGACCCCAATACCTTTGTGCTTTTTAACGCGCACGCCAGTTTACCTACAGGTGAGGACGGCCCGACTCATGCCGATCCACAATCCTTGCAGTTATTACAAGGTAACTTCCCGCTGGGCACATGTATTACCGTTACTCCGCTAGAAGTAGATGAAATTTGGCCGCTTACAGTAAAGGCGCTTTCATTAAAGCCGGCGGTGTTTGCTCCGTTTGTGGTGCGCCCATCGTATGCCTATTTGGACAGAGACGCTTTGGGTATGGAAAGTGCCCAGCAGGCGGTAAACGGTGTATATTATTTGCGCCGTGCTAAAGGGAAAGCCGATGGAACGGTGATTGTTCAGGGCGCCGGCGTCGGACGGATTATCGCCAAGGAAGTATTGCCCGTATTAAACGAAAAAGGGCCGAACTTAAATGTGG
>Ga0310786_10011006_pt1 | contig 11316 bp, 9 predicted proteins | sample AusTroGonzalo_MG_FD_203881 | JGI IMG/M metagenome (GOLD analysis project Ga0310786, IMG submission 203881) | Bovine rumen microbial communities from tropical cattle in Woodstock, Queensland, Australia - Gonzalo_03 (v2) (version 2) | ecosystem: Host-associated > Mammals > Digestive system >... | reverse complement strand
CACGTAAGGTCACGGGGCGGTCGGCACGTGCCCATACTGAGAAGTTGTAGGTCTGACCTCTTTTTATGCCTATACCAAAGAATCCTTCATTGTCCAGACCGGTGTGTTTGTGGGCATGTCCGGGATCGGATAGACGTACGTAATGCGGGTTGCGCTCAAAGGGTCCGTCACTGAGCACCTGAACGTTTCCGAATATCTTCCATCCCTGCAGGGCGTTGGGGAACTCAAATGAGCGGTTCTTGACCAGCTCAGCGTATAGGCCGCCGTCGGCCGCATAGTTGATGTCCTCAAAGAATATGCCGTACATGGTGCTCTGAATGGGTGCACCACTCTTTTTAAGGTCTATGTCAAAAGAGTTGTTTTCTGCTTTTGCCGGCATTGCTGTCATTACTGCAATGGCTGCTAATAGGCTGATAGGTCTCATATCCGGTTATTTAGGATTGTTCTGATAGCAAAAATACAACTTAAATACCAGATTGGGCGTAAAAAAGAATAGAGCGGCATCTTTTTGCCCCCAAAGGCACCTTTTTGTGGCTGGGGTAAAAGATCCGTAAAAGCTGCTTTTACCCCTATATTTTGATTTTTACCCCTTAATAAGCCTTTTGGTCACTCTGCCGGCAGGTGCATCCCTTTTATTTTCAACCCTCTTTTCCAGGCCATATCTTTGTGCTGTAAATCAATGTTTAAACAGTTTATGGAAAGCATTTTTGCATTAGGTGATTCGGTAATGAAAGGGATAGTCGAGGACTGTTCCAGGGCTGCGGGCTCAATTAAATATATGATAAGCAACCTGAGCTTTGCGGAGATTTGCCGAAAGAGACTTGGTATAGAGATTGTCAATCTGGCCCGTTTTGGCGGAACCATTGATCAGGGACTGGGTCTGGTGGAGAGACATAAGGAATTAGTAAATGAATCAAATTATTGTGTTATAGAATATGGTGGCAATGATTGTTCTTATCATTGGAATGATATATCGGAGGACCCCGAAAAGGTCCACAAACCTTTGACCATGCTGGATGATTTCCGCAGGCAGTACTCACGTCTTATAGACAATCTCAAGCTTAAGAATGTAAAACCGGTGCTTCTTTCGCTGCCGCTCATTGACAGCGAACGTTATTTCCGTCATATCTCAAAGGGACTTAATGAGCGTAACATACTGGAGTGGCTTGGAGGTGATGTGGATTTCATAGGCCATTGGCATGATATGTACAATATGGCGGTATGGGGTCTTGGGGCAGAGAAGGGTGTTCCGGTCCTGGATATAACATCACCGTTCCTTAGACGTAAGGATTACCGTGATTTCCTTTGCAGTGACGGCATTCATCCCAATGAGAAGGGCCATATGCTGATTGCCGATGCTGTCTGTGAACAGGTGTCCGTATACGGATTCTGAGAGCTGTTGGGATGTGCCTTACAAGGTGTTCTGGAGGCATTGTTTTACTTTTTGGGAATAAATGTATTTTTTGAGAATCAAAAATGTTGTTAAATTTTCATTTCTGATTAAAAAATGTACCTTTGCAAAAAAACCAAATCCAGAACAGAATGTACGGACGTGAAGGGCTTGAAGATATTCTCTTCTTAATTATATACGGCGGGGCTGCAATCCTGTCTTTAGCGGCATGCTTTTATCTGTTGTTCAGACGTAAGAATGTCATAGCGCCACATGTGGAGTCATCCAAGACGCTGCGGCGTTGGACTGCAACGTTTTTTGCTTTTGTGTCCTTGAGCCATGTGTGGTGGTATGCTATTGGTAATTTGTGGCTCACTGATGATATGCAGTTACGCAACATCTTTACAATAACGTTGGATCGCATAACACTTGTCCCGTTTGCAATAGCGGTACTTTTGCGTATGTTGCAGGATAAGGAGCGTGCGCTCTGGCCCTGGTTTGTTGCCCATATCCCAATCTTACTGGCAGCAGTATTGGGTGTGGTTAAGCATGATTATTCGGTACAGACTGTAATAAGGTTGTGGCAGATAGGTATCCTTGTTGTCTTTGCCATCTATTATTGGTTTGCTGTAATACAGTACGGCCATTGGCTTAATGAGAACTATGCAGACCTGCAGAACAAAGAGGTGTGGCAGAGTCTGGCAATCGCGTTCAGCCTTTTTGCCCTTTATTCTATTTACTCATCAAACATGGGACAGTTGGTGTTGGAGTATCTGTCGCAGGTTGACACATTCCTTGTGATAGGCTTTTTCCTGTGGAGAGTTGAAACGCTGCAGACGCTTGGGGAAAAGACCGAAACATCAGAGCCGGATTCTCCCCGCGTGGCATTCACGCTTCCGGATAACATAGGCGTTCTTTTGACACGTTTTTGTGAGGAAGAACAACTCTACCTGCAGTATGATCTTAATCTGCGTCAGCTGGCTACGGCAATAGGTACTAACCGTACATACCTGAGCACCTATTTCTCCACTCGGGGTGAAACCTATAACGCTTACATTAACCGCCTGCGTATTGAGCATTTTATCCGTCTCTTTCATGAGAACCCGTCGGCCACCGCTCAGGAGCTCTCGCTGGAGAGCGGATATGGCAGTTACAGCACTTTTTCGTCAGCATTCAAAAAGATTACCGGTTCCAGCGTGAGAGCTTGGATGCAGAGTCAAAACAAACTGTAGGATTTGTTTGATTTTTGTAATTCTTTTTGTATCTATGCAATCTCAAAGACCACTTTCTTAAAGGGATATTTTAAAAAGACAGTAATGAAAGAACCGTTTGTTATAACCATCAGCCGTGAGGTAGGCTCCGGTGGCAGAACCATTGGCCGTAAACTGGCCCAGAAACTGGGTGTCCGTTTCAGTGACAAGGAGCTCATAAACGGATTGCAGAAAAAACTCAGCCTTGACGCCAAGTCGATAGAAGAGATGAAGGGAAAGAAGAAACGCTGGCTGGATGATTTTATCCAGATGGTTGCTCCTGTTCCCACGAGCGGGCTGCTGGTTGACGGTGACAGTGACTATATCAGTGAGTACAATAAGTCCAGGGATGTGAACGATGTCTTTGATGCGGAGAGGGAGATCCTTAACGGAATAGCCGATGAGGGATCATGCGTAATTGCCGGACGTTCCGGTTTCTTTGTGCTCAAGGACCGTCCTAACAAGGTGGACATCTTTATTACAGCTTCACGTGAGAATCGTATTGAGCGTATCATGAGCAAGCAGGGCATATCCCGTGAAAAGGCCGAAGAGGTTATAAACGCGGTAGATAAGGCCCGTGACAATTACGTTAAGCGTTATACCGGCCAGAGCCGTTATGATACCCGCAATTATCAGCTGGTCATCAACATGGATAACCTTACAGAGGAGAAGGCTGTAGACCTTATTATATCTTATATAGGCTGCTGATTGTGATTATTGGATTTCTTGGTTAGTTGTATGGCCAAAAATTGCTATATTCGTGCAATTTTACCAACTAACTGAATATGAAAAGAAATCTTATTGCCATGGCGGTGCTTGCGTCACTGACCATGGGGGCAACAGCTGCCAAGCCTGTCAAGGCTCCTGCCGGCGGCAAGAAAATCAGTAATGAACTTATAGGAATATTCTTTGAGGATATCAGCTCATCGGCCGATGGCGGCCTGTGTGCCGAGCTTATCCAAAACGGATCATTTGAGTTCAGTCCGTCCGAGCGTGACGGATGGGGCCCCGGTACAGCATGGCGCTCCGTACGTCCGGGACATTCTCTGGGTTATATTGAGCCCAAACAGCAGGATCCCATACATCCCAACAACCCCAACTACATGCGCCTTAACATTGAGCGCGTGGGTCATTACTATGACTATAACGGCTGGACCGGTGTAGGTATACAGAATGACGGTTATGACGGCATCCTGCTCAAGGCCGGTGACAAGTATGATTTCTCTGTGTTCCTGCGTAACCCCGACGGCAAGGACAAGGAGGTTCGCGTGGTTCTGACCGCTCCCGGACAGGGATTCCGCAGCCAGGCCCGTGCATTGGCCGATACCACACTCCAGGTATCGGGCACTGAGTGGAAAAAATATGAGTGCACCTTCACTGCCAGCGAGGACTGCCAGCGTGCATCACTGCAGCTGCTTTCACTCACCACCGGCGTGATGGATATAGATATGGTTTCACTCTATCCTCAGGATACCTATATGGGCCACGGCCTGCGTAAGGATCTGGCTCAGGCTCTGGTTGACCTGAACCCCAAGTTCATGAGATTCCCCGGCGGCTGTGTGGTACACGGCGGTGGCGACGGATTCTGGGATACATATCGCTGGAAAACTACTGTAGGTCCCAAGGAGACACGTAAGGGCATCAAGAACACATGGGGCTACCATCAGAGCATGGAGATGGGATACTTTGAGTATTTCCAGTTCTGTGAGGATGCTGGCATGGAGCCGCTGCCTATCCTGCCTTGCGGCGTAAGCTGCCAGGGTACCAACGGCGGTTGGAACATGCGTACCCAGGCTCAGGATGCCGTTCCCATGGAGGATATGCAGGAGTGGGCCGATGAGGCACTTGATCTGATAGAGTGGGCTAACGGTCCCGCAGACTCCAAGTGGGGTAAGGTACGTGCCGAGGCCGGCCATCCGGAGCCTTTCAACCTTAAGTATCTGGGTCTGGGTAACGAGGAGAAGATCACCCCTGAGTTTGAGGAGCGTTTCAAGTTCATCTATGACCAGGTTCGTGCCAAGTATCCCGATATCGTTATCGTAGGTACTGCAGGTCCCGGCTCACATCCCGGCAACGGTGACTTTGAGGAGGGCTGGAAGTTCGCTACCGAGATTGGTGTTGACATCCTTGATGAACACTACTATGAGCAGCGCAACTACTTCCTTACCAGCCGTCAGTATGACTCTTATCCCCGTGACCGCAACACCAAGGTTTACCTGGGTGAGTACGCTGCCAAGGATAAGAAGCTGATCGATGCTCTGGCCGAGGGTCTCTACCTGCTGCACGTGGAGCGTAATGCCGATATCGTGGTAATGACATCATATGCACCTCTGTTTGCCCGCAAGAACACCAACAACTGGAACCCCGACCTGATCTACTTTGATAACGAGCGTCCGTTCCTTACCTGCAGCTACTATGTACAGCAGATGTTCGGACAGTCAAGCGGTGACTACTACTATGGTGACTGCGTAAGCTTTGACCGTGCCGATGACAACCTGCTTGGCCAGTCTGTGGTTCTTGACACCCAGGCCCGCAAGCTCTATCTCAAGGTCTGCAATGCAGGTGAGAATGCTGCCAAGGCTACCGTTGACCTGTCAAGGTTTGGCGGATTCAAGAGCGTAACCAAGAGCGTGATAAAGGGTGAGCCCAATGATGAGAACAACTTTGACCAGCAGCCTATAGCTCCTGTAAAGGAGACAGTAAAGCTTAAGAGCAAGTCAACACTTGATGTTGATCCTTACTCAATAACTCTCTACACTATCAGTCTCTGATCCTTTAGGGTATAAAAAATCGAAGGAGCCTGGCTTCACAGCCTGGCTCCTTCTTTACTTAATAACCCTAAACTTATGAAAATCTGAATATTTTAAACTTAATTACTTTGCTATACGGTTGTTGATGTAGTCCATAGGGATGCTGTTGATTGCAACCTCATTCTGTGCTGTTACCAGGATCTCGCTGAACATATCGGTGTAAACCTCCTTGATGTCCTCAATCTTTGCGGTCTTCTGATCGTCGTTCTCCTCAGTGCGGCATACGGTCTCAATCTCGGTAAGCATCTTCTGATACATGGGGATGAACTGGAGTGCATCAGCCTGGCTGAGCTCGGCAACTACGTCTGCTACTGTGGCGTTAGCCTCATCATTAACACTCTGAGCGTTTGCTCCAAATCCGATGAACAGTGCTGCAACGGCAGCGAAGATAGTCTTTTTCATAATCCTTATTTTTTTGTTTTTGTTATTTACCTGTTTTTGTTTTAGTCGCCTGGGCGTTTCGTTTTTTTTGTTTGACCCGTTTCCTTGCGGCTTTCGTATATAAGATGCAAAAAGTGCCCCGATGTTAAGTGGAAAGTTAATGTTTTATCCTTCATTAACATAGTGATTAACTAAAATATCAAGCCAAATAATAGTGTAACAAAAAGAAAATCAGCAATAAACGTGGTTTATTGCTGATTTTGTGTAGTTATCAAATTGTCAACTATAAATTTACCTTGCATTTGGCCATTGCAGACTCTCGCTGTATGCGGTTCAGTGCTGTTACCACATATATATACTGTGTGGTGCCGTCTCTGTACGGAAGGTTAAGGAATGAGCGGCGGGTTATGGCTACTATGTTGCGGGGGTCTTCAAGATTGATATCCTGACCTTTCTCAAAACGGTATACTACATACTGTATGGCTTTGTCCAGCTCCTTGCGGGCCTTGGGTGCTGTCCAGAACAGAACGGGGCCGTCCTTGGTTTCAACGGGCATGAGCTTACGTACCTTGCCGGGTGTGTTCTTGGGCAGATAGTCTGCAACGGGTTGAAGGGCCGGTGTGCTGTAGTACTCATTGGCCAGAACGGTGCGGTAATCACGCGGGTTGTCCACTACGGATTTTGCGGGCCAGTAGCAGTTACCCTGCAGGCCGCCAAGTATGCGCTCCAGGTTGAGTTTGTGGCGCTGCTGGTTGCTCTCCGGATGGTTGGGGTCAACGCCGGTTACCGTGCGCTCCACATCCTGCCCCAGGTACATGAGGCATCCGCCGGCGTGCTCTGACCACCACTTGGCCAGTATGGCGTAATCGGCTGCCTTGGTTCCGGTGTTCCAGTATGTCTGCGGTATGCAGTAGTCCATCCAGCCTTTCTCTATCCAGTACAGGACATCGGCATAGAGTCCGCTGTAGTTCTCAAGACCGGTGGTCTCACTGCCGTCGGGGTACTGGGCGGACTGGTTGCGGTATATTCCAAACGGTGATATGCCAAACCTTACCCAGGACTTGATATCCTTAACGGTGTGATAGAGTTGCTCTATGAAGAGGTTCACGTTGTCGCGTCGCCAGTCATCCTTGTTCTTGAATCCGCGCGGATCGTTACGGAATGAGGCGTCATCGGCAAACTTGCGGTTACCGTCAGGGTAGGGGTAGAAATAGTCGTCAATATGGAATCCGTCTATGTCGTAGCGGGTAACGATATCGGCCGCAACCTGACATATATAATCACGGTTCTCCTGTAGGGCGGGGTCAAAGAGCGCCAGGTCTCCGTACCTGATGATACGCTCCGGGTGGAGTGTCATCTGATGGTTGGGCGCAAACTCTGTGGTGGGGGCTGTCTTGGCGCGGAAGGGGTTGATCCATGCATGCAGCTCCATGCAGCGTTTGTGGCACTCGTCAATCATGAACTGCAGCGGGTCCCAGTCCTCATCGGGGGCCTCACCCTGGAATCCGGTCAGGAACGCGCTCCAGGGTTCCAGATCGGACTTGTACAGTGCATCGGCCTCAACACGTACCTGGAACAGTATGGCGTTGATGCCGCATGATGCCAGTGAATCCAGCTGGCGCGCCAGCTCTACCTTGAGCTCTGCGGTGGGGATTCCTTCAAACTGATGGTTGACAGCCTGTATCCATGCTCCGCGGAACTCACGCTTGGGCGCAGCGGCACTGATGGTCAGTGTCACAGCCAGGGTAAGGAGCAGGGAAGCCAGCCTTTTCATCACTTCTTGGGCAGGCTGTTGTACTCCTCAAGAGCCTGAGCCAGGAGCTTGAGGGCTTCCTTAAGGTCTTCAATGTTGAGCACGTATGCCAGACGTACCTGGTTGCGGCCGTACTGCGGGTCTGAGTAGAATCCGGTGCCGGGGGCCATCATGATGGTCTTGCCGTCGCGACGGAAATCAGTGAGACACCATTTGCAGAACTTCTCACAGTCATCAATGGGAAGCTGTGCGGTGGTGTAGAAAGCGCCCATGGGTATCGGTGAGTATACACCGGGAATCTTGTTAAGTCCGTCAATAAGGTACTTACGGCGTGCTATGAACTCGTCATATGTGGCGGTCATGTACTCGCGCGGGGCCGATATGGAGGCCTCTGCAACAATCTGGCCAATGAGTGGCGGGCAGAGACGTGCCTGGCAGAATTTCATCACGGCATCACGTACCTGCTTATTTTTGGTTGCTATGGCGCCTATGCGGATACCGCACTCTGAGTAACGCTTTGATACGGAGTCAATCAGGATAACGTGATCCTCAATGCCCTCCAGGTGGCAGGCTGATATATAAGGTGAGCCGGTGTATATGAACTCACGGTAAACCTCGTCCGAGAACAGGTACAGGTCATATTTCTTGACCAGGTCACGCAGTTGGAGCATCTCCTTGCGTGTGTACAGGTAACCGGTGGGGTTGTTGGGGTTGCATATGAGAATACCCTTGGTACGCTCTGTTATGAGCTCCTCAAATTTCTCAATCGGGGGCAGGGCAAATCCGTCCTCTATTGTTGACACGATGGGTTTGATCACTGCACCGGCCGATACTGCGAATGCCATGTAGTTGGCGTATGCAGGCTCCGGAACGATGATCTCATCACCGGGATTAAGGCATGTCATGAACGCAAACAGAACCGCCTCACTACCGCCACTGGTTACGATGATGTCATCAGGTTCGAACTTGATCTGATACTGCTCGTAGTAGTCGCACAGCTTCTTTCTAAGGCTCAGGAATCCCTGTGAAGGTGTGTACTCCAGCACCTTGCGGTCAATGGTCTTGAGTGTGTCCAGACCAATCTGCGGTGATGGCAGGTCGGGCTGACCGATATTAAGATGATAGACCTTGACTCCTTCAGCTTTGATTTGCTGTGCTATGCCTGACAGCTTGCGGATAGGCGAGCTGGGCATGATTTCAGCGCGGTTTGAAATTTTCATTATTTAAATAGGTGTATCTGTTTGCAGCTGCGAAGATACAACAAACCGCGGGCTTAACACCCACGGTCTGTGTACTTTTTTATAATAAGGAGCGGTTTAGTGTATTCTTTTGCCCAGAATCAGATTGTCGCCCGATGCATCAACGGTCCAGATCTCAGGCTTGCGTCCGGTGCCGCTGTCATGGTGAACAGAGTAGAGCAACTCTCCCTCAAAGGTCTTGAACAGCATTCCGTGACCTGAATTGTCACCCTTGAATGCCTTCTCCTCCTGTATCCACGGGCCCTTGATGCTGCCGCTCTCGGACCATGCAATACCCTGAGCGTAGCGGTTCTCGCCCCAACTTGACCAGAGCATACCCAGACGGCCGGTCTCGGTGCGGAACATCTGCGGGCCGTCAGTTACCCAACCGGGCATTCTCATGCCGAATGTAGCCTCACCGATGGAGTTCATCTCCTTGCTCCAGGCAGCTTCCGATGCGCGGAATATGGTTGTAGGCTCTGCAATGCGGTGTGTCAGGTCCTTTGACAGAGGCATGTAAGCCATTGTTCCATCAATGATCTGGGTCCACTCATGTACAAACACCATGTATACGGTGTCATTCTCCTCATAGAGGGTACCGTCAATGATATCCCAGTCTGTGGGTCCAAGGCAGAATGTGGAGTCCTTAACCAGAGGCAGGTACGGGCCGTCAATCTTGTCCGATACCAGCAGCTGTGTCTGGTTAAGAGGTACGTTATATCGGCGCGGAACCTGCTCAATGCATACTCCGTGGTTGTTCCATGTGCCTGCATAGTAGAACTTGTCACCGAACTTATGAATCTCGGCGGCAGCTACGAACTGTCCCTGCATCCATGTGCCCGATATGTCGATTACGTTGTAGGGGCCGGTCCACATCTCCAGGTCGGTGCTCTTGTACAATGAGCCGCCGGTGCTGGTGAGCCAGTAGGTCTTGGTCTCGGGATCGGGGTAGATGAACGGGTCACTCATGGAGAGCTCCTTGAGTGAAACGGTGCGAATCTGCGGGGTGGGGCGCTGCATGTTCTGCGGCGGACGCTGTGCCTGCTGCTGCGGGCGCGGTGTGCGCTGGCGGTTGGCGTTGCCTCCCATGGGCATCATGCCTCCAAAGTTGCGCTGTCCGGGGTTGGCGGGAGGGGCCTGCTCTCCGCGGGGAACACTTACTATTACGTTGTTGTCACGCACTGCGGTCGTGCCTGCATTCTGCTGTGAATCGGTACACGACATGGCCAGCAGCGGAAGTGCTGCTGCAATAATGAACTTTCCTTTTCTCATAAATATTATAATGTATAGTAATCAAGTCTGCAGTATGGGCGCAAACATAAACATTTTTTTCTCAAATTGTTGCGTTGTTCCACATTTTTGGAAGTAACTTTGCATTATAAAATTATAAACCTGTTACTGAATAATTATGCTTAGAAAGATTTTCATTGCAGCCATGTTGTTTGCGGCAGTGGCATGCGGCTCACAGAATGAAGCCAAGACAAAGAATCCCAAACCTGATAAGAACTTCTATATCTATCTGGCTTTCGGTCAGTCCAACATGGAGGGTAACGCCCGTATCCAGGATCAGGACCGTGAGGGTGTGAGTGAACGTTGGCAGATGATGGCGGCCGTTGATTTCCCCAAGATGGAACGTAAGATGTATGAGTGGTACACCGCCGTTCCTCCCTTGTGCCGTGAGAATACCGGTCTTACCCCGGTTGACTATTTTGGCCGTACCATGGTTGAGAATCTGCCTGAGAAGGTCCGCGTAGGTGTCATCAACGTAGCCGTAGGTGGCTGTAAGATAGAGGCTTTCATGAAAGACCGCGCCCAGGAGTACGGTGACAATGCCGCAGCCTGGATGAAGAACTGGATTGCCCCTTATGACAACAACTGCTACCAGCGTCTGCTTGACTGCGCCAAGGAGGCTCAGAAGGCCGGTGTCATCAAGGGATTCCTGATGCATCAGGGTGAGTCAAATATTGATGAGGAGGATTGGCCCGATAAGGTCAAGTATGTATATGAGACTCTGATTGAGGATCTGGGTCTGAACGCAAAGGATATTCCTCTGCTTGCAGGCGAGGTTGTAAATGCCGATGTCCAGGGTCGCAGCGCATCAATGAATGAGATCATTGCCAAGTTGCCGCAGACTCTGCCCAACTCTTACGTGATCTCATCGGCCGGTGCAACAACAGGCTTTGATCACCTGCATTTTGATGCCGAAGGATACCGCGAAATGGGTCGTCGTTACGCATATAAGATGCTTGAACTGATGGGTATTACCCCAAAAAAGTAAGAATAGAGGTATTAAAAACCATATAATAACCTGTATACCAACCAATTAATACTTATAGAACGGTTAACTTTGTTTTGTTTGCTTTTAAATATTTTAAGTAACAACGTATCAAAAAAGTACCGACCTTTGCGGTCGAAAACAAAGGATAATTCTCATAAGCATTAATTGGTTAGTAATTAGGTTAGTAATTAGGTTCGGGCCCGAGAATTTGTGAAA
>Ga0310786_10011005_pt1 | contig 11317 bp, 8 predicted proteins | sample AusTroGonzalo_MG_FD_203881 | JGI IMG/M metagenome (GOLD analysis project Ga0310786, IMG submission 203881) | Bovine rumen microbial communities from tropical cattle in Woodstock, Queensland, Australia - Gonzalo_03 (v2) (version 2) | ecosystem: Host-associated > Mammals > Digestive system >... | reverse complement strand
CTACATCGTACCTCGTTCTATCATCGTGGAGAGTATTGAGTATTCATTCCAGAAACCTAATCGTCAGGAGGGCTTCCAGTTGCAGAATCCTGCGGAAAGAAAGTAAGCGAATATCGGTATGAAAAGGGCAATTATTGCATTGTTAACAATCCTGCTATCTGTTACAGTTGAAGCTCAGACTACGTTGAAAAAGGTCTATAATGAGGACATCAACCCCATCGGGCAGATAGACCAGGCACTTGTCAAGGCCAAAGCTGAAGGGAAGTTCGTCATCTGTCAGGTAGGTGGTAACTGGTGTCCCTGGTGCCTGCGGTTTGCTGACTTTATAACGAATGACACAACAATCAGCAGGGTTGTCGACGAGAACTTTGAGTATATCCATGTAAACTACAATCCTCGGAAATCAGGAGATGAAGTTCAACAACAGCAGGCAGCGGCATTGATGAAGCGACTGGATAACTGTGGTCGTTTCGGTTTTCCTGTGTTTGTTGTTCTTGATGAAGAGGGGCAGGTGATTCATATTCAGGACTCGAGCTTTCTTGAAGAGGGGCAGGGCTACAACCAGGAGAAAGTGCTGCGTTTCTTTAAGAACTGGACTCCAAAAGCTGTAAGACAATGAATACGTTGAACGTTGAACGTTTTTAATACTTAACTATGAACTGTGAACTGTGAAGGCTGTGATATAATAAAAACGAAAATGATTTGGTCGGTTCCGTATTTTTATGTACCTTTGCACCCGAATTGTTCATGAAGAATGGAAATGAAAAGAATTATTACTTCTGTCATCGGGCTGGTTGCGGCTATTGGTATCCAGGCAGCAAAGCCCACTTATGTCTTAACGGTGTATAACACCCCCAAGCAGACCGTTACTGGTTTCGGTGCTGCATGCTGTGACGGTGCCATGAAGCCTTTTGGCACCGACAATGCTCCTGTAAGTTTGCTGTATGGCTTCAGGTCGAAAATCGGACTGAACATCATGCGTATGGAAATTTCGCCGAACTTGGCTGATAAGGCTGACCAGTGGGGCGACTACGACTGGAACGGCTCGTTGCCTTCTGCTGAGATTGTGAAAACCCGTGGTGGTATTGTCTTTGGTACGCCTTGGTCGCCTCCTGGTGAATACAAGACTAACGGAATGTCTCAAGGTGGTAATTCGGAAAGTCAGGGTTATCAGCGTGGCAAGCTGCGTGAGGATTGCTACGACAAGTTCTTCCCATGGCTGAACTCGTTCTTGGAGTGGATGAAGAAGAAGGGTGTCGACGTCGATGCCGTATCCATCCAGAATGAACCTGACTGGTGGGTCAACTATTCGGGCTGCCTCTATGACCCTGAGGATGAGGTCAAGCTTGTCAAGAACTATGCCTGGATGCTGGACCGCGTGACTTATCCTGGCGTACGGCTGATCAGTGGTGAACCGTTGGGTTTCACCCAGAACTATATCGACCCGCTCATGAAAGACGATGAGTGTCGCAAGCAGATAGACATCGTGGCAGGACACCTCTATGGCCATCTGCCCCTGCAGTATATGAAGCCTGCCACCGCGCTTGCCGCCAGCTATGGCAAGGAGGTGTGGATGACGGAGCACTCGGTGACCGACAACATTGACCATCTGCCCACATGGTATGAGAACCTGATATTTGCCGAGGAACTGAACGAGTGTATGCTGGCTGGATGCACGGGATATATCTATTGGTACATGCGTGCGCACTGGGCATTCGTCGGTACGGGTCAACCTGTTGAGGTGAACGGCAAGACGGTTACCATTCCCGGCAACACCAGGGATGTGCTGCTGCCTCGTGCCTTCGTGATGTCTCACTTCTCGAAGCATGTCACAGGCTCTACCCGACTGGAGACGTCAAAAGATGCTGACGGTGGACGCCTGAAAGAGGAGGTGGCTGCGGACTTTGAGTATTCGGCATACATCAAAGGTGACTCAGTGATTGTGATGGCTATTAACACCACGGAATATGACCGCAACCTGAAGATCAACCTGCCATTCAACGTCAAGAGTGGTAACCTGCTGTTATCGACGGGCAATGAGTCGGACAAGCTGTGTCAAAAGTCTACTATCGACATTGCCGAACCGACAAACGTGATACCTGTTGAGATGCCTGCCAGCAGTCTGAGCACCTTTATCTTCATGCTTGACGAAGGCAGTGCGGCTATTGAGAATATCAGTGCCGACGATAGCGACAACAACAACGTCACCTATTACGACATGCTTGGGCGACGCCTGGACGATCCTCGTGGACTGTGCATCGAGAGAAGTGCCAATGGACGTTCACGGAAAGTCATGATGAGTCGTTGACAACGACAAAGAATCTTTCATAACAACGAGATGCCCTTGATGTAATGCCAGAGGCATCTCGTATTTGAATCAATAATGACTGTCAGGATGAAAAAACTGAAACCTATTGCGCTGTGGGTGGGTGCCCTGCTTGTGGTAGCCTTCGCCCTGTTGTATTACGAAGCCGACCTGCTTTGGAAGGTCCAGCAACACAATGTGTTCCTGGATTCCTCGCTGTTTTTCCGCCAGCAGATGGTGGTGCCTGGGGGTATGCTTTCTTATATAGGAGCATTCTTCACCCAGCATTTCTACTATCCTTGGGTGGGTGTCATCCTGATGTGCTGCTGGTGGCTGCTGCTCTCATGGCTGACAGAGCGGACGTTCCGCATTCCTGAGAATTGGAAGGCGCTGACGCTGATTCCTGTAGCCATCCTGCTGCTGGCTAATATGGAGTTAGGTTACTGGGTTTATGTCATCAAACTGCAGGGGTTCTTCTATGTCCCTACCCTCGGCGTGACAGCAGGAACAGCCTTGCTGTGGGCGTTCCGTAAACTGCCGGAGAAGCTGTGGTTGCGTGCAGCATTTGTTGTGCTGGTGACATTGGCAGGCTATCCGCTGATGGGAGCATACGCGCTGGCTGCCGTGCTGCTGATGGGAATCTGGTCGTGGCGGTTGCCCATCACGACTCACCAATCACCGCTTGTCTTTAGAACGGTCTTGAGTGTGGTGGTACTGCTGAGTGTTGTCTCCATACCCTTGCTCTATTATCGTTTTGTCTACTACGAGACGAACCTTGCAGACATCTACAGGACAGCCCTGCCTGTCTTTGCCATCAGCGATACCTATCCTGCCTACTACATCCCGTACTATGTGCTGGCTGTTTACTACTTGCTGCTCACTGCTTCGGTTCACATGGCAACGTCACACTCGGCTCCATCCAAGTCTTCACCACTAGCCACCTACCTCTTCAATGGCTGTATGCTGGCCGTTGTCGTTGGCTGTGTCTACCATTTCTGGTATAAGGATGCTAACTTCCACCATGAGTTGCGCATGCAACGCTGTGTGGAACAAGCCGACTGGGAAGGCGTCGTCAAGGAAGGTGAAAAGCAAACCACCGAGCCTACACGATCCATTGTGATGATGCGCAATCTGGCACTAAGCCGATTGGGCCGTCAGTGTGACGAGATGTACAATTTCCCTAAAGGCTCCAGTAAAATCAAGACTCCGTTGCCCATCTATATGTACCACGTTGCAGGACGTATGATGCTGTATCAATACGGCATGATGAATGAGTGTCACCGCATCTGTATGGAGGACGGCGTGGAATACGGCTGGAATGTAGAACTTCTGAAATACATGACCCGCTGTGCCATTTTCAACAATGAGAAGCAGGCAGCAAGGAAGTTCCTCGACATCCTCAGACAGACCTGCTACTACGGTGCGTGGGCCGACCACATGGAGAGTCTGATGAACGACCCGAAACAGCTGGCTGCAGATGATGAGACAGGGCCCATCACTCACATGATGCACTATACGGACAATCTGGATGCTGTCGAAGGCTGGGTGGAGAAAAGTCTGATGACCACCTTGGCAGAACACGATGCCGACGACCTCCTTTTTCAGGAACAGGCTGTACTGGGTGCATTGTGGACCAGGAATCCCGATTACTTCTGGCCGCGTTTCGAACATTATATTGCCCTGAACGGCAGTCAGCGTGTACCTCGCATCTTCCAGGAAGCAGCCTGGCTATTTGCCAATCTGGAACGTCAGGAAGGCTTGGATGAATGGACGCTTGAGCCAGGCATCAAGGAAAGCCTCTACGAGTTCATGAAACTGATGGAACAATTCAGGAAGTCCCCTAACGCCCAACTCAGACAATACCTGCTCGAAAAATTCGGCGCCACCTATTATTTTGAATTTTTCTTCCTGAGAGACATTACCTATTATTAAAAAGGCAAAAAGTAAAAAGGTAAAAACACAAAGTAAAGATGAAAACGAATAGAATATATGATAAGGTGCAAAGGTTGGTAAAAAGTGTTTTCCTTTTTTACCTTTTTACCTCTTTATTGACGGCCTGCAGCAGCAAAATTCCCCAGTCGTTCATCGAGGCGGACGAACTGCCTGACATCTATCCTGACTACACCGACGTCACTGTGCCTGTCAACATAGCACCGCTGACTTTCGAGGTGAACGGCAAGGCCGATGATATAGTGACCAGGCTGACTGCTGGCGATGAAGAGCTGATTTGCGGCGGCAACAAGATCCAGCCCGATGCCGACGACTGGCAGCGACTGGCTGAAAGGGCCAAGGGTGATGCCATCAGAGTGGAAGTCTTCGTGGAGAACTATGACGAGTGGACGCGGTACAAGCCCTTCAATATCTATGTCTCACCCGATTCCATTGACCCTTATATCAGCTACCGACTCATCTCACCGTCGTATGTCGTCTACGAAGAGCTGACCATTAACCAACGCTGTTTGGAAAACTACGACGAGAGTGTCATCTACGACAACATGCTCTGCTCGGAAGGGGCTAAGGGACAGTGCATCAACTGCCACAACTACCAGCAGTACAGACCTGAAAGAATGCAGTTCCATGCACGTCAGAACCTGGGGGGGACCGTCATAGCCTACGATGGAAAGACCAGGAAAATCAATATGACTGGCGACTCCATCCTGTCGGCAGGTGTCTATCCCGCTTGGCACCCCTGGCTCAAGATGATTGTCTATTCCACCAATCGGACATTCCAGATTTTCCACTCTGTCGATCCCAATAAGATTGAGGTGTTCGATACTGAAAGTGACCTTATTGCATACGATGTGGAGAAAAACGAAGTGACCAATATCGAGAACGACCCTGCTGAACTGGAGTGTTTCCCTTTCTGGGCTCCTGACGGCAAGACACTCTACTATTGTAGCGCCCACTTCGAGTACAGCGACACCATCGATGACAAAGGCAAGGAGTTTATTACCCGTACTGAAGAGGTGAAATACAACCTTTACAAGAAAAGCTTCGACCCTGAGACCATGCAGTTCGGAGCCCGCGAACTCGTCTTCGCAGCCGATACCATCACCTCTCACGGTATGTCCGCTACCTTGCCGCGCATCTCACCCGACGGCCGCTACTTGATGTTCACTCTTGCCAAGGCTGGCGTCTTCCATATCTGGCACCACGATGCCGACCTTTGGATGCTGGACCTTCAGACAGGCGAAGTGCGCAACATGGAAGAAATCAACTCACCCGATACCGAGAGCTACCACTCATGGTCAAGCAACGGACGGTGGGTGCTGTTCAGCAGTCGTCGCTATGATGGTAATTACACACGACCGTTCATTGCCCACATCGACGGCAATGGGCGTGGCAGCAAGCCCTTCGAACTGCCTTGTGCCGATCCAGACTATCATCGTCAGTTCTTGAAGAGCTACAATGTACCAGAGTTCATGCGAGGACCTGTCACCATCTGTCCCCAGCAGTTTGCCGATGCTCTGAAACAGGATGCTGAACCGGTGAAATATGTAGGACGGCTTCAGAAGTGACGGGTGACGTTCTGGTGATTAGCTAATCGAGCATCTCCTGAATGTTGTAGAGTGGGCGGTGCTTGACCTCGCGATAGATTTTGCCGATGTATACGCCGACGATGCCGACGGCAATCATGAGGAAGCCGCCGGTGATCCAGACGGACAGGATGAGTGACGACCAGCCAGGAACGGCAGTGCCAGTCAAGAGTGCATGGAGAACGTAGATGGCAATACCGACGCCGATGAGGAGGAAGGTGATGCCAAGGTAGATAATGCCGTAGATGGGCTTGGAAGAGAAGGAGGTGATGCCGTCGAGGGCGAGGCTGAGCATGCGCTGCAGGGTGTACTTAGATGTGCCTGCTGTGCGCTGGCTGATGACGTCGTCGACGGTGGTGGAGGGTAGGCCGATGAGGGGGATGAGTCCACGTAGGTAGAGATTGCGCTCGCCATAGCCTGCAAGCATCTGCAGTGAACGGCGGCTCATGAAGCGGAAGTCGGCATGGTTGAAGACGCTTTCGACACCCATCTGCTGCTGTAACTTGTAGAAGGCGGTGGCGGTGAGGCGCTTGAGCACAGGGTCGGCCTGCCGTGACACCTTGACACCGTAGACGATGTCGCTGCCTTCGGCATGGGCAGCGAGCATCTGCGGAATGGCTTCCAAGTCGTCCTGTAAGTCGGCATCGATGGTGATGACGCCGTCGGCCATGTCCTTAGCGGTCATCATCCCTGCCATGATGGCATACTGATGACCAACGTTGCGAGCGAGGTTGAGGCCCTTGACATAGCGGTTCTGCTGGTGTAGCCGGCAGATGATGTCCCATGTGTGGTCGCGGCTGCCGTCGTTGACAAACAGCAGGAAGCTGTCGGCGGCAATTTTCCCGTCAGCAATCAGCTGGTCATAGAGGGTGGTGAGCCTGGAGGCTGACTGTTCCAGAACTTCTTCTTCGTTATAACAGGGCAATACAATGGCAAGCTTCATATCGTTATCGTTTCAGATTAAGGGTGACAAACTCGTTGTAGGTGATGAACTGGTGGTTATGCTGCTTGAGCATCTTGACTAACCGGTCGAGGCGCTGCACCATCTGACGGCCGCTGTGGTTACGGATGATGAAGGGCATGCGGAACTCTGGGTGCTCGCGCAGGTCGTAGAACTCCCAGGGATGGAAGTAGGTGACGAAGTAGCCGTCGTGACTCAGCACGCGGCGTACCAGCGTATGGTAGAGCCATTGGGGCAGGTTGTGGAGTGCCAGCCAGAAGAGGGGGAAGCGCAGCCAAGGGGTGACAGAGGCAGGAATCTGCATGACACTATCGCGCATAAACCAGGTGCGTGGTTCGGTAAGGTGCATATAGCGGCCAGGGATGAAGGCGGGGTTGAGCGATGAGTTGTAGCGGTAACCCATGCGTGCTATCTCAGCATCGCTGACAGGGAACATGCGGGGCTGGCGGTAACCGTAGACCGTTTGCCCTGTGACTCGTTCCACGCGGACTTTCGACTGCTCAACATCGGTCTCCTTAGGTTGCCAGTGGTCGCAGCCGTGGCAGGCTACTTCATGACCTTCCTTCATGATGCGCTGCATGACGTCAGGTGCCAGTTCGGCAAAGTTGGCGGTGCAGAAGAAAGTGGCGTGGACGCCATTCTGCTTCAGCACGTCGAGGATGCGGCGCGTACCCTCTATAGACACTCGCATGCCTTCGTCGAGTGTGAAGTCGACGCCATGCTCGCGGGGTACGTCGAATTCTTCGGTGTCAAAACTGAGTAATATCATATTCTTTTTCATTGACTATTTATTCTTCACGCTTCATGCCCTCAGCCGTCTGTATGATAGAGAAGGCGAGGGATTCGAGGTCCTTGTAGTCGTGCTGGCGGCTGTCGGGCTTCATGGAACCGTCTGCTGCCACATTGTAGCAGAAGCGCTGGCGGCTGGCAGGCTTGTAGATGAAGCAGCGCAGGCTGTCACGGGCCACTATCTGGTCGTCGGCTGTATAGCAGATGGCTGCATGACGGTGTTTCAGCAGGTCGATGCCAAAACCATCAGTGGTGTAACTGCGGGCAAGCAACCCTAATACGGTAGGCATGACGTCGGTCTGGGTTGCCAATCCATCGTAGCGTTGTACCGGCACGTCAGGTCCGAAGATGATGAGTGGTATGTGGTTGTACGACTGAGGAAGCTCGGAGTCGGCCTTACCCACTAATTTCCCGTGATCTGCCAGAATGACGAAGACGGTGTTCTGATACCACGGCTGGCGGCGTGCTGCTGTTAGGAAGTCACCGATGCAACGGTCGGCATACTCCACAATCTGTGTCTCCTCGTCATGGCTCTTGGCGGAGAAACCGTCAGGGATGATGTAGGGCGGGTGGTTGCTGATGGTGAGCAGTGTTGCCAAGAAAGGCTTGCCGCCTTGTGCCGCCCGGTTGATGACAGGTAGCGCATATTGGAACAGGTAACGGTCTGGCACGCCGAAGGCATTGACACGCTCGCTGCGGGGATAGTCCTCTTGGGCATAGACGTCGTCGTAGCCGTTGGTGAGCAGGAAGGCGTTCATGTTGTCGTACTGTGCCTCATGGGTCATGAAGAACAGCGTGTGATAGCCTGCTTCGTGGAGAATGGTGGGCAACCCTTGCCGGTGGGGTGTCACGGTGCCCTTCATGAGGTTACGTTTCATCATGGCAGGAAACGAATAGAGCGATGCCGTGATGCCGTGGTTGGTATGGATGCCTGAGGAATAGAAATTGGTAAAGGCCAGCGAACAGTCGTAGAGGCTGTCAAGGACGGGTGTCAGTTGTTGTCGGGCACCCAATGAGTGCATCAGTGCAGCCGACATGGATTCCATGAGGATGACCACCACGTTGTGGGGACGGGCGGTGGTGTCAGCAACAATCTGGCGACGTAGGACATGTGCCGGGTCAACGGCACCCTCCAGTCCTAAATACTTGCGGGTCAGGGTGACAGCCTTGACAGGGTCTGTCAACTGCAGGGTCTCGTTCTCTGGTCGCATGTCATCCATGACGCTGGTCAGCAGGTTGAAGGTGGGGGCGATGCCTAACTGGTTGAGGAAGGGGTCATTGCAGTAGTAGGCCTGGCTGATCTTGATAGGGTTATAGCCGATGCGTCCTCGTATGCCGAAGATGCATAGGCCGGTCAGCACGAGTGTTACTGCCACCTTGCGTCCTACATTAGCCCATGAGCGCCTGTCGTCAGCAGTCCTGGCAATCTGCCGGTCGCAGCGTCGGCGCAACAGCCGAAGCAGTACAACATAGAGGCTTGCCACAACGAGGAACAGTAGCAGCCAGGTGAGATACGAAGTGTCGCCTACCAGCATGCCGGCTGTCGTCTGGGCATAGCCGAACCAGTTGAAAACCGACGAGTTGATGTTCTTGAAGAAATACTGGAAATAGGGAATGTTGGCTGCCGAGACAGCAAAGGCTAACACATAGAGGATGCCGCAAAACCAACTGGCCAGTCGGCGCCAGCCAGTGGCATAGCAGCGAAAACTGGCTGCCAGGAGTACGGCAAGCAGCGGCACTGCCAGGATGTAACAGCCCACGACATTGTCGAACCACACACCACGCAGCATTGCCGGCCATACGCTGTCGTCGGATTGACTCATGTCACCCAGGGTGAGCCACTGCATCACTCTGAAAAGAGTCAGCACACATAGTCCCAGCACATGGATGCCGAGCAAGTAGCGTACCGTCAGCCAGAACCTTTGCATTTTATGGTAACCTTAACCCTGACCTTTACTTTTTTACCTTTTGGCTTTTACTAAAAGGCGGCCTGTATCTTGGCGGCAATCTCGCGGAACTCCTCCTCCGTCAGTTTCAGCTTCTCACGACGGAAGTCAGCATCGGCCTCGCTTTGCATGGGGATGAGGTGGATGTGAGCATGAGCAACCTCTAAGCCGAGCACCACCTGAGCCACTTTACGGCAGGGGAAAGCCTTGCGGATGGCTATGGCCACACGCTTGGCAAACTGCTGGTAGCGAGCTAACTCGTCGTCGTCCATGTCGAAGAAATAGTCTACTTCGCGGCGTGGAATAACCAGGGTATGCCCCTTCACTAACGGGTTGATGTCAAGGAAAGCATAGAACTCATCGTTCTCTGCACACTTGTAGCTGGGAATCTCACCAGCGGCAATCTTACTGAAAATATCCATAGTAAATACTAATTATGCAATCTTGATGTTTTCGATACGCAGTTTGATGGTGCCACGAGGAATCTTGATTTCCACCTCGTCACCCACTTTCTTGCCTAACAGACCCTGGGCAATAGGTGTCTTGATGCTGATTTTCCCAGCACGCAGGTCTGCCTCGTTCTCACTCACGATGGTGTAGCTCATCTTGCTGTTGGTGGTCAGGTTTGTCATATCCACTTTGGTCAGGATCTGCACCGAATCTGTACTTAACCGTGAGGTGTCGACAATCTTGGCCTCGGCAATGGTTGCCTTCAGCCTGTTGATCTTGTCTTCCAAATGGGCCTGAGCCTCCTTGGCGGCGTCGTACTCGCTGTTCTCACTTAAATCTCCCTTGTCGCGGGCTTCTGCAATGGCCGCAGAGGCTTTCGGACGTTCTACAGCTTCTAAGCGCTGCAGTTCGGCTATCAGTTTGTCGTAGCCTTCTTGTGACATATAAGCCATGATAATCTTATTTTTTTGTTATTATTTGTTTGCTTATTGAACGATTAGTCTGAACGCAGAAAATAAAAAGAATCCCGACCTTCATCTACGTCGGAATCCCAGTTTCTACCTTGTGCGTTAACGGCTGCAAAGTTAGGAAATAATTTGCAAACAACCAAATTTTCAGCAAAAAACTTTGATTTTTGCTTGATTTATGTCAAGAAAGTGTAGTATGGACACCATCTTTATATCCCTTTTTCTTGCATAATTAATAATAATCATGTATCTTTGCAGAGTGTTTTTCATAGTATTAGATTTAAGGTTAACAAAGGTTGGGGGTTCAGCGGAACCCCTTTTTTCATTCTCCTAAGTTTTTCGCGTTATAGTTTCTCGCCATAGCAGAGGTCTCCGCAGTCGCCGAAGCCAGGCACAATGTACTTATGCTCGTTCATGCCAGGGTCGATGGCGGCACACCAGATGGTGGCATCGTCGGGCAGTGCCTGTTTCACCACGTCAATGCCCTCAGGGGTTGCAATGACGCAGGCAATGTGAATCTTACGTGGTTTACCCGTCTTGAGCAAGGCCTCGATACTGGCAGCCATCGAACCTCCTGTGGCCAGCATGGGGTCGACAATCACCAGTGTCTTGCCCTTTACAGAGGGCGATGCCATATACTCTGTATGCACGCCCACTTCGGTATGCTCGCGGTTGGTGTACATGCGATAAGCTGATACAAAGGCGTTCTCGGCTTTGTCGAACACATGGAGGAAACCCTCATGGAAAGGCAGGCCGGCACGCAGCACGGTGGCAATGAGTATCTCGTCCTTCAGCAGGGGGATGTCGATGGTGCCTAAGGGTGTGGTGACCGTCTTCGGCTTATATTCTAAAGTTTTCGACAA
>Ga0310786_10011004_pt1 | contig 11317 bp, 8 predicted proteins | sample AusTroGonzalo_MG_FD_203881 | JGI IMG/M metagenome (GOLD analysis project Ga0310786, IMG submission 203881) | Bovine rumen microbial communities from tropical cattle in Woodstock, Queensland, Australia - Gonzalo_03 (v2) (version 2) | ecosystem: Host-associated > Mammals > Digestive system >... | reverse complement strand
ATAGCTTCCAGGCCTGCTCGGCCAGAGCCTCGGTCAGATTCTCTACGTAATATGAACCGCCGGCGGGATCTACAACCTTATCCAGGTGTGACTCCTCCTTGAGCAGCAACTGCTGGTTGCGGGCCAGACGCTCCGAGAAATCATCGGGAGTCTCATATGCGGCATCGAACGGAGTTACGGTTATTGAGTTGACACCGGCCAGTGCGGCGCTCATGGCCTCGGTCTGTGAACGCAGAAGGTTTACATACGGGTCAAACAGTGTCTGGTTGTACTTGGTGGTGACTGCATTGATATGCATCTTGCAGGCACAGCGGCAGATACCGTCCTCAGGTTTGTCATCACAGTGGCACTCGGGCTTGTAGGCCTCTACTATCTTGGCCCAAAGCATGCGTGCTGCGCGGAACTTGGCAATCTCCATAAAATAGTTGGAGCCGATACCCAGGTTGAACTGTATCTTCTTGGCTACTGTATCGGCGGGAACACCGTCCTCGGTGAGGGTACGCATGTACTCGTTACCCCAGGCAAGGGCATAACCCAGCTCCTGATAGCAGAAAGCGCCGGAGTCTGTGAGGATTGAAGCCTTGACTGTGAGGGCGCGGAATTTCTTGAGAGGCTTGAGTATCTCAAGGAGTTTTGCTGCATCCTCAAAGCCGCACTCTATGCCGCTCTTGAGCATTGAAGCGATGGGATCATAGCTGATTGAACCCTTCAAAGCGCTCAGGTCATAACCTTTCTTGGTAAAGTAATCAACCAGAGCCTGAGCCTGTGCACATGCCAGCTGGGGCTTTGTGCTGAAATTGAGTTCAATACACTCAGCGCAGATGTCCTTGAGCAGAGCCTCCAGGTCTGCACCCTCGATAAGACGGCCGCGGCAGCAGAAACTGAGTGAGTCAACACCTTTGTTCAGAATGTCAAGAGCCTTTGCGTTGGCCTCCTTGATATCCTTGGTGCTGATGCCCTGACGTACGTACCAGCTGTTGCATGCCTTGGTACCGCGCTTGTAAGGAAATTCACCGGGTTTGGTTTCAGTGTCAAGGCCTTCCAGATTCTCCTGACGGTAGAACGGCTGGACCTTGAAACCCTCGTTGGTTCTCCAGACGAGTTTCTTCTCAAAATCAGCGCCCTTAAGATCCTCGGTGATCTTGGCCATCCACTCCTCGGTGGACACCGGCGGGAACTCTGAGAAGAGTTTTTCTTTCTTGTTTGACATAAAATATTACTTGTTTGATAGGATAATCCTTTGTCCAAAAGGTCTTGTCATGCGCAAAACCGTGCAAAGGTAAATATTTTGCATGACTAAACCTACTTAAATCTTATAGATTTATATTATTGGAATAACTATAAATTTTTAAGGTTTTATAAGGTGCAGTATGTGATAACGAGCCGCAAATGTGCGTAACTTTGCGCCCGAAAAATCGGAAAGCCCTTTTTGTGCTACTTAAAACACTGAAGTATAATGGATTGGATTAAATCATTGCTTTTTGACACAGAATCAATTGCTCATCTCCTTTTACTCTATTCATTCGTTATAGCCGTAGGCGTGCTGCTGGGCAAGGTAAAGTTCAGGGGCGTATCATTTGGTGTGGCATTCATACTCTTTACGGGTATTGTGGTAGGTCATTTCGGGTTTACCGGCAATCTCAAGACTATAGGTTTTATTCAGGATTTCGGACTGATACTGTTTGTTTACAGTCTGGGACTTCAGGTGGGACCTTCATTCTTCACCTCTTTCCGTAAGGGCGGAATGCGCATGAACCGTCTTGCGGTATATATGGTTTTGCTCAATCTGGTAGTTGCTATAGGTGTCTATTACCTTCTGTTTGACCGCACCAATCCGGATAGTTTCCCTATGCTGGTGGGTGTGCTGAGCGGTGCTGTCACAAATACCCCGGGACTGGGTGCCGCCGAGGAGGCTCTGCGCCAGATGGGCAATACCGGCGTGGAGATTGCATCGGGCTACGCATGCGCCTATCCGCTTGCAGTACTGGGCGTCATTATGGTGCCTATGATTGTCAAGTTCATATGCCGTATCAAGGACAGTGAGGAGAATGCGCAGCTGGCTGATCTGGAGCAGGTTGATACCAGCCAGAAACCCAGACGCCAATACATAGAGATGCAGAATGAGCGTCTGGCCGGCAAGACCGTGATAGAGTTGCGCCGTCTTATAAACCGTGAGTTCATATGCTCACGTCTGATGCATGAAGGTCAGGTGGTTACACCTCACAGGGACACGGTGGTGAGTCTGAATGACCAGCTTTGTGTGGTGAGCTCGGAGGATGACGCCGAGGCAATCAGTACGATCTTGGGATCTCTGGTTGAGGTGGAATGGGATAATGTAAAAGGTTCCGAGCCGCTGGTGTCACGCCGTATAGTGGTAACAAAGGAGAAACTCAACGGAAAGACTCTTGGCGAGCTGCATCTGGGCAGCATCTATGATGTGACAATAACCCGCGTGGTACGTTCCGGAACAGAACTGTTTGCATCGGCCAGCCTGATACTGCAGGTGGGTGACCGTCTCACAGTGGTAGGAAAGGAGAGCAGTGTGGCCGCCGTGGCACAGCGCGTGGGTAATGAGCTGAAGCGTCTGGATGCCCCCAACATAGCGACCATTTTCATTGGTATTATGGTTGGCGTGCTGTTCGGCAGCATTCCGTTCTCAATTCCGGGTATTCCAACCCCGATGAAGCTGGGTCTGGCCGGCGGTCCGCTGATAGTGGCCATACTGATAAGCCGTTTCGGCTACAAGCTGGGATTGGTTACATACACTAAGGCAAGCGCTAACATGATGCTGCGCGAAGTGGGAATCGCCCTGTTCCTGGCCAGTGTGGGCATAAAATCAGGTGCCAGTTTCTTTGAGACGGTTACATCGGGCGACGGGCTGATTTATATGCTGGGTGGACTGCTCATTACGGTTGTGCCTGTATTCATTGTGGCCTTAATTGCCCGCAAACGATACAAGATGAACTACTTCAGCATAATAGGTCTTGTGGCCGGTGCCAGTACCAATCCTCCTGCACTGGCTTTCGCCAACAGTCAGACGGAGCACGATGCTCCTGCTGTGGCTTACTCCACAGTCTATCCTCTCACCATGTTCCTGCGCATACTCACAGCGCAACTGATGGTGTTGATAGGCTGCAGCATCTTCTAGGCTTATTTCACCAATCCTGATTAAGTATGTATGGTGTGCCGGAGGCGGTTATGCCGGCCCCTGTTATTGTATAGTTCCTGGAATAGCCGTTGTTGTAGAATTCAACCCTTGCGTTGCCTTGGTCGTCAGTTATTACGTTCGGATTCCAATATACCGTGCGGCGAACATCCGTTTCACCTATTACAGGTCCTTCGGGATATTGCGGCCCATAATATTCAACCGGAACGGAGAAGCCGTCTATGGTGGTGGTCCTGCGTCCCAGGTTGCGTATGTCCCTGTATGAAATAAGCTCTCTCTCGTTCTTTATCTGTATGTCAATCAGATAGTATCTGTCCCAACAGGTGTCAATCCATACGAACCAATCTGTGTCAATACGTTTTGTATGATAGTCAACCAGCAGCGGGGCGAATTCCGGGAAACGTCTGGGGTACATTGCATCGTCATATACGATTATGCTCTTTACATCAATCATGTCAATGCCCATCGGGTTATCGAACGGTTTCTTGTCAAGAACTTTTTGCTGATCATGAACATAGAAGTAGGGCTGTACCACTTCGTTGTCAAACCGTATCCCTTTCTCAAGGAAATAGCCCATGACGTCTGTGGTGTATTCGCCCAGGTCCAGTTCCATCTCCGCTTCTTTTTCAACATCCCATGATGTGAATGTGTCATAGTCCACAAACTGGCGCTTTTCGGTTATATCCACATCATCCAGCATGATACCTATGTCTTCACGGATTACCAGCGGCAGGTCTTCCTGCTCCTCTTCTGTTATCTTTGTGGGGTCTATGACTCTCCTGCCGTTTTGGCTCAAGTCATACTCCTGCTTATAGTATGACCTGGAATCCGGCCGGTCAGAGCGCTCAAACTTGACGCGGGTGCTTTTTTCATACTTGGACTTGCCGTTCTTCTTTTTTGACATGAGGTTGATGGTCATCTTGGCTTTACCATAGAAATCACTCAGGTTGAATCCGAAATAACCGGTTGTGTCAGTGTGGTACTCAAAGGTCTCGAACATGGTCTTGTCATCGGCCGGAATGACCGATGCATACACGTCGATATCTGACACGGGAAGGCGTCTGGAGTAGGAGAGAACCCATCCGTTCATGGTCAGGCTGTCTTCAATCCTGTGCTTTTCGGCAAAGAAGTTCTGCCCGGTCATATATTTCCATTCATACCGTTCCCAACCCTGTACCAGCGTGAGCAGGTCAAGGGCCGTGCGGTGCTCGGGGTCATTGCTCTCAAGATACCAGGCGGGGTCATGGATGTATCCCTTAAGGTCAGATGACAGGAGCAGGTTGGTCTGAAGGTTCTCGGAAAGACCGCTTCCGTAGTCATCGGCATCACGGACAGAGAGGCAGAAACGGTCCTTGAAAGGATTGCCGTCTTTGTCGGTCAGTTTGAGTGACAGTATCTCCTTGGAGAAAGGATGGCGTGACAAACTGTCGGTAATGAGTGTTATGCCGGGGCTCTTGAAACTGTCGTTGTTGTGGAAAAAGCTGCGTGAAGAGAGTATCTCTCCTTTCTTGTCATACAGTGTCATGCGGCAAACCCCTATAGGCCACAATGACGCGTCTAACGTGACAGGGGTTCCGTCAATATTTTCCAACTCTTTGAAGAATATGAGTTCACCCCGGCATGTAACTGCCAGTCCGATGTTCTCGCCTTCACGGTCCGCAGTACGTGATATGTTCACCCGGATAAGTGAATCGGAGACGTTGTCTGTAATCATTGAATAGCCGCTCTTGAGAGCCTTGGGCAGGCTGAATCTGGTGCTTTTGCCGTCGGGCATGACAAAATGGACAGCCTCTGTGCCTTTGGGTACGATGGTGAATGACCCCATGCCGTCATGGATGGTTCTTGCGTTGTCAGCCCTGTCATTATATTCCACCGTTCCTTCAATTGCAAGCCCGTCACTGCCGGTTGCCTTGAATGCCACCTTGCAGGGCAGCCCTTCAATAAGGTCGCCGCCCTCCGGGTAGAATGCAACGTTCAGTTTCTGGTTTTTCTCATCGGATTTCTGGCGTACATTCTCTATCAGCGGGTTATCCTCTTGGGTTATTACGTATGATTCCTCAAATTTTCCTTCATGCTTGGGCTTGGTATATACAGGTATGACGCGTGAGAAAATTGCCTCCTTGCTGAAATCAAGCATGTTCTGGGTGAAAGCCCTTATCTCATAGAAACCGCTGGGATAGTCAAGTATGCCGCGCTTTTCACGGGCCTGGGCGGTTGCCGCGTCAATGAGTGGGATGGCGCCGTCGCACTGACCTGCTATGACTTTCAGTTTCTGCTGGCTTATCAACTGTCCTGTGGGTGCCAGGAAATCCACATAAAGAACTTTGCTGGGTGCCCGTTTCAATGTGGTGGCATGTGTCACGAAAGCCTTGAACCAAATTACCTCGCCCTGGAAATATGCGGTGTTGTCAAATTCCAGATATACTTTCTCCTGAGGGAATATGCTGTTGAACTGGTGGATGTTGCCCGAAAAACGCATGAGTTCCTGCGTCAGTTCCTCTGCACTTAGTGGCTGTTTGTCCTCTGCGGCAGGTTTCTTGTCTGCCTGGACGGCGGGCCATAACAGCAGGCATGTGAATATGATTGATATAAAACGTTTCATGGGCATAAAAATATGAATTTTTTGGGCAAGGTGTTGCATGACAGCATAAAATAACGGGGATAACCGTTTCCGGTATCCCCGCTTGTCCTGAATCTGACAGGTATCAGAATCCGAAGCCCTGAGGTGCTGCGCCTCCCTGGCCTCCCTGAGGACGACCGCCCTGAGGACGTGCACCGCCTTGGCCGCCGCCCTGAGGTCTGCCGGCACCCTGGCCGCCGCCGAAGCCGCCCATGCCGCCGCCAAAGCCGCCCTGGCCGCCCTGGCCACGCTGCTGACGGCGCTGCTCCTGAGCCTCGTCATACTTCTTCTTCTGGGCATCGGTCAGGAATGACTTGATCTTGGCCTCCTGCTCCTGACGCTGCTTCTGCATCTGCTCCATCATGGCCTGCATATCGCCCTGGCCCTGACCGCCACCGTTCTGCATCTGCTCACGACGGGCTGCCTGCTCCTTGCTGCTCTTAAGGTAAAAATTGTAGATTGAATCATACTGAACCTGAGTCAGTGTAAGCTCCTCCTTGAGACGGTCAGCCTGACGCTTGGCCATATCCTCAGGATTCATGTTCATACCCTGGCCGCCGCCGAAACCGCCGCCAAATCCCTGTGCAAAGCTCATGGTTGAAACCATCAGAGCTGCGATAGCGAATAAAATCTTCTTCATTTTTGCTGATTTTGGTTAATACTAGTTTTCTCAGTAATAAGGACTTCGGGTAAAATCCCCATTGGTGAAGTCTTATTTAAGATATTCGGAAAATCCAAAAGTTTAATGGAGCTCATTAAAAAATAGTTAAGAGTTTTTGGCTTTTGGTGACGGAAAAGGTGCGTGGAAATAGCGTATCTTTGTAGTTGTTTTTTTGAAAATAAAGATGGCTGAACTGAAAACACCCCAGGAACTGGGAACAGACAGGATTGGAAAACTGCTTATAAGATATGCCGTACCGGCTATGATTGCCATGCTGGCGTCATCGCTGTACAATATAGTGGACCGTGCGTTCATCGGCCATGGAGTGGGGTCTATGGCTTTGTCCGGTCTGGCGGTAACTTTCCCTCTGATGAACCTTTCGGCCGCTCTTGGTTCCATGGTGGGCGTGGGTTCCGGAACAATGATTTCATTGAAACTCGGGCAGAAAGACCATGAAAGCGCCCAGATGCTGCTGGGAAACTCCGTGACCCTTAACATCCTGATAGGTGTCATATTCGGTGCGCTTTCGCTCATTTTCATAAATCCCATACTTACGCTTTTCGGTGCAACGGATGTTACTATAGGGTATGCACGTGAATATATGGTGATTATCCTGGCAGGCAACGCGTTCACGCATCTTTATCTGGGTATAAACTGCATACTTCGCGCAGCCGGGCATCCCAATAAGGCTATGATAGCCACAATAGGAACTGTTCTGCTCAACACTTTCCTGGATTATCTTTTCATTATGGTATTCCACTGGGGAATCAAGGGTGCGGCAATCGCCACCGTTATATCGCAGGTACTGGCATTCACCTGGCAATGCTTCCAGCTGTCGGACAAGAGTGAACTTATTCATTTGCGTCGCGGCACATATCGTCTGCGTGGCGACCTGGTCAGGAATATGCTCACCATTGGCCTCTCACCCTGTCTTATGAATGCTGCCGCCTGCTTTGTGGTGCTGCTCATCAACCGGGGACTGCTCAAATACGGCAGCGACGTGGCCATAGGCGCATACAGTATAATAAACAGCATCGGGTTCATGATTGTTATGATGGTCATGGGTTTCAACCAGGCCATGCAACCCATTGCGGGCTATAACTACGGTGCGCGGCAGTTCAGCCGTGTGCTCAGGGTGCTTTATCTTACAATGTTCTTCGGTACCTGTGTCACTACGCTTGGATTTGTCATTGCCGAGTTCATGCCGGATCTGTGCATACGCATCTTCACCAATGACCCTGAACTGACTGCAATAGCCCGTAACGGAATGAAAATCAACTTTATAGTATTTCCGCTCATAGGCTCGCAGATGGTAATAGGTAATTTTTTCCAGAGCATAGGAATGCCCGGCAAGTCAATACTTATGTCGCTGTCTCGTCAGGTGCTGCTGCTTATCCCGTTCCTTATCATATTGCCGCGTTTCTACGGAATCAACGGAATATGGTACAGCCTGCCGGCATCGGACATACTCTCTGTTGTACTGGGATTCTCCCTGCTCATTCCACAAGTCAGAAAACTCAAAAAACTCTCATGAGATGGATAAACATTATTGTATATGCATAGGCCGCAAGTTCTGCAGCGGCGGACGTAATATAGCGTCAATGGTTGCTGAAAGACTGGATGTCAAGGTATATGACCGCGATCTGCTTAAAATGGCATCCCGGAACACCGGTTTCAGCGAGCAGTTCTTTGAGGAGGCCGATGAGGAGAAGACCCGCAAGGGGCTGCGCTCCCTGTTCATGAGCCGGTTCAACAGCAGTAACGGTTTTGCCAACAACTATCTGAGCAATGAATCACTCTTCAATATGCAGAGCGATGCAATCAGAAAGATCCATGAGTCAGAGGACTGCGTGTTTATAGGACGTTGCGCGGACTATGTGCTCCGTGAAAGCGACCGCCTGCTGAACGTGTTCATAGCCGCCGATATGGATGACCGTGTGGACCGTGTCTGCCGCCATGCAGAAGAGGGTATGACACCGTCAAAAGCATTGTCGCTTATAGAGGATGTGGACCGCAAGCGCTCATCATATTACAATTATTTTACCGGCAGGACCTGGGGTGATCCCGCATTCTATGACATCTGCCTTAACAGCAGTGTTTTCGGTTATGAAAAGTGTGCGGATATGATTGTTTCTTTAGCTAAGGAGAGGCTTGGTATATGAAACGCATAGGGATCCTTTCCGATACCCACGCTTACTGGGATGACCGTTACGCCACTTTCCTGGAGGGTTGCGATGAGATATGGCATGCCGGCGATGTGGGATCGTATGAGATTCTGGAACGTCTGTCCGGGATAGCCACCTTGCGTGCAGTCTATGGTAACTGTGACGGTCAGGATGTGCGCCGTTTCACCACTGAGATATACCGTTTCAAGGTGGAGGATGCCAACATTATGATCAAACATATAGGAGGCTCACCGGACCATTATGATAGTTCGGTGCGGGAGCAGCTGCTAATAGAGACCCCCGACCTGCTGGTGTGTGGCCATTCGCATATACTTAAAGTGATGCATGACAAGAAGTTCAACATGCTTTTCATAAATCCCGGTGCAGCAGGTCTCCAAGGGTGGCAGAAAGTGCGTACACTGGTTCGTCTGGAGGTTGACGGCAGGACGTTCAGAAACCTGGAGGTGCTGGAGATAAAGCGTGAAGGCTATAATCTTTAATCTGATATTATGGAGTCAATCACATTACTGGAACTGAACGGCCGTGTCAAGAGTACGCTCCAGTTTGAAATGCCCGATGCATATTGGGTGCAGGCTGAGATAAGCAGCATAAGCCCTTCAGGGCAGGGACACTGTTATCTGGAACTTGTGCAGAAAGACGCGTCAGGCCGTACATTCCTGGCAAAAGCCAAGGCAAATATATGGCGCGGCACCTGGCTTAAGCTTAAGCCATATTTCGAGGCTGAGACGGGCGAGACCCTGAAAGTGGGCATGAAGGTTCTGCTGCAGGTTACTGTCACTTTCCACGAGGTATATGGATACTCGCTTGTGGTTCAGGATATTGACCCTATATATACTATGGGCGATATGGCACGTCGCCGCAAGGAGATACTGGAGCAGCTGGCCAAGGATGGTGTGATAGGACTTAACCGTGAACTTGAAATCCCGGTCTTGCCTAACAGGATAGCAGTCATTTCATCTGCCACAGCTGCCGGATGGGGCGATTTCCGTAACCAGCTGTCCGGCAACGTCTACGGGTTCTGTTTCTATGTGAAGCTGTTTCCGGCGCTTATGCAGGGTGATGATGTGGAACGTAGCGTGATACAGGCTCTGGATGCGGTTGCCGCGCGCAGGGATGACTTTGACATTGTGGTTATAATAAGAGGTGGCGGTGCCGTAAGTGAACTGAGTTGCTTTGACTCATACAACCTTGCATACAACATTGCCAATTTCCCGTTGCCTGTAATAACGGGAATTGGACATGAGCGTGATGATACGGTGGCCGACGTGGTGGCACACACCAAGGTAAAGACTCCTACCGCAGCTGCGGAGTTCATTATCAACAGGATTTTTGATACCGCTTCGGTGCTTGAAGAGCAGACCCGCAGGATGAGTGATGCCGTATCGGGTCGCATGAATGCCGAAAACATGAGAATGGAGAGGTTGTCGCAGAAACTCCCATCTCTATTCGCGGTACTCAGAACACGCCAGGAGCAGGTTTTGGAAAAACTTGACATAAAAATGCAGAATGGCGTGCGTAATATGCTTACGGTGCAGAACCATAAGCTTGAGATAATGGAAAAGAGCCTTGCCGCCGCCGATCCGGTCATCATTTTGAAGCGGGGCTATTCTCTTACCCGGGTGGGAGGACGGGTTGTAAGGAGTGCGTCCGGACTGAAAAAAGGCGACCTCCTGACCACCTCATTTGCCGACGGTACCGTGGAAAGCGAGATTATTTGATTACGAACCTGATAAAAACCAAGATAATGAAATACGAGGAAGCGATGAAACGCCTGGAGGAGATAGTTTCCAGGATTGAGGAGAACAAGATGGACATAGACCAGATAGGTGACAGCATAAAGGAAGCGCGTGAACTTATCAGGTTCTGCAAGGACAAGCTCTATAAGACCGATGAGGAGATAAAGAAGATCCTGGAATCGGAGGATTGACATTCTTCTTGGAATTTGCAAGGATTCTGTCTATATTTGTTCCGCATAATGCGGTCAATAACAAACTATTGGTTTTATGAAGAGGATTGTCAAGTGGTGCCTATGCCTGCTGTCGGTTGCCATAGTGGTTTCCTGCAGCACTGTGGCTTTTACAGGGCGGCATAGGATGTTGCTCTATTCCAACAGTGAGATATCGTCTCTGTCGGCACAGTCATATTATGAATTCATGTCAACGTCCGCTCCTTCTACAAATGCGGTGCAGACTGCCATGATACGTGATGTGGGCAACCGCCTGGCTCGTGCGTTGGAAAAGTATTTGGCTTCAAAGGGACAGAGCAATGTGCTGAGTGACATAAAATGGGAGTTTTATCTGGTTCAGAGCAAGCAGGCAAACGCTTTCTGTCTGCCCGACGGCAAGGTGGTGTTCTATGAGGGTATAATGCCTGTCCTTACCACCCCTGATATGATTGCCGTAGTAATGTCGCACGAGATGGGTCATGCCATAGCCCGGCACGGCAACGAACGCATGACTCAGCAGACCCTGACGAACCTGGTAGGTGCGGTGACAGGGCAGATAATAGAGCAGAAGACATCGGAGAATGGACGCGCCATCTTTGAGACCGCATATACCATAGGCAGCCAGTACGGTTACCTGCTTCCATATTCGCGCAAACATGAACTGGAGGCCGATGAGATAGGCCTGTATATAATGGCCATAGCCGGATTTGACATAAACCAGGCCCCTCTGCTGTGGCAG
>Ga0310786_10011003_pt1 | contig 11317 bp, 7 predicted proteins | sample AusTroGonzalo_MG_FD_203881 | JGI IMG/M metagenome (GOLD analysis project Ga0310786, IMG submission 203881) | Bovine rumen microbial communities from tropical cattle in Woodstock, Queensland, Australia - Gonzalo_03 (v2) (version 2) | ecosystem: Host-associated > Mammals > Digestive system >... | reverse complement strand
GCACATTCGCTATAACCGAATTGGAAAAAGACCGAATCATTCCGTTCGAGAAAGGAGACGCTTCGTGAGTCGTTTCCCCAAGCATCGGCTGTCGAAAAAATCATTTCGTAATCCGCTCCTTGGGACTCGCTTAACGAGGCTTGATCCAAAGGTTCGTCAGAAATTTCACCATAAGGATGCGCCAAGAGACTCCACCCAAAAGACCAAAAAAGCAGCATAGGTATCATAACCACAAGTGGCAGTGACAATTTGCAATAAAGTTTTTTCGGATTAAAATTCTTGCCGAACAAACTACAAGCAAAAAAGAAAGCAATGTAAAGAAGCATCACTAAAATAGCCAACACTAAGAAAAAAACTTCCACAAAAGAGTCTTCTTTGATTTTATAAACACAGACAACATAGCCGCACACAAGGGCGCCCAGGAGAATACTCCACAAAGAAAGCCAAAGCTTTTTCAAACGGAATTTTTCATAAAATAGGGCAAATAGGAAACCCCATAAATGAGGCAAGAAAGCCAAAATAAACATGCACAAAATGACCGGAAATTCGGGATCGTCATATAGATCAAGCAATGGCCAAAAGAAGTTTATCATATATGCAATATACACAAAAGCCCTCGGCAGAAAAGCCGAGAGCCGTGCAAAAAACATTTATAGATTTTCACTTCGTGAGGATGACGAATAGCGAACATTACAGCAAAGCCCCAGTTTTTATACTGGGGCGATTGCATTTGGAAAAGGAGGGACCGTGAGCAACAAGCGCCTAGTATAACTAGGCGTGGTTGCGAGAGAATCCGCCAACCAAAGATTTTCTCTTAATTCTAGCGGATTCGGTCTCGTGTTTTGGAGGGCGGAGCCTTCCCTAGTCGCAAGGAACTTACGCCGTGAGCAACAAGCGCCTAGTATAACTAGGCGTGATTGCGACCTTTGGCCACTTAGCACTTCAGTGCTTATGTGGACATGGCCACCTTTAGGTGGTAGCGAGGCGAAGACGGAGATTCTATTTTACAATAGAGCCGAGCGGTCTCTTAGTAATTTCCAAGCATTTGGAAAAGGAGGGTCTTAGGGAGGGCGGAGCCTTCCCTAGTCGCAAGGAACTTACGATTAGTAAGTTCCTAACAGGTGACGGACGCGGTCCATCATGACCTTGGCTTTGGCGCGGGCGCGTTCCTTACCGTAAGCGAGAATCTTTTCGATTTCGTCGGTATGATCGAGCAAGTAGAAGTACTTTTCGCGAGCGGCACCGAGATGTTCTTCGAGAACGTTCTGGAGTTCCTGCTTGGCGTGGCCCCAGCCCATGCCGCCTGCGCGGTAGCGTGCTGCGAGAGCTTCGGTCTGTTCCGGCGTTGCAAAGAGTTTGTATAACTTAAACACGTTGCAAGTATCCGGATCCTTCGGTTCTTCAATGCCCTGAGAGTTCGTCACAATTTTGCCGAGACGCTTCTTGAGAGCCTTCGGTTCAAGGAAAATGTCGATGTAGTTGTCGTAGGACTTGCTCATCTTGCGACCGTCGAGACCCGGAATGACACCCGTAGATTCCTGGAAAACCGGTTCCGGAACGGTGAACACGTCTTCGCCAAAGTGCTTGTTGAACTTGATGGCGATGTCGCGAGCAAATTCCACGTGCTGCTTCTGGTCCTTGCCCACCGGCACGATGTCGGCACTGAACATGAGGATGTCGGCATCCATGAGGCACGGATAGCAGTAAAGGCCCATGTTCACGTTGGAATCAACATCAACGCCAGCAGCAGTGTTCGCTTCGACCTTCGCCTTGTAGGCGTGGGCGCGGTTCATGAAGCCCTTCGGCGTGAAGCAGCTAAGAGCCCAGCTAAGTTCAAAGATTTCAGGAATGTCGCTCTGCTTGTAAAACAGGGATTCTTCCGGGTTAAGGCCGAGTGCAAGCCACGTTGCTGCGACCTTGTAAATGTTCGCGCGCATTTCGGCGCCGTTCTGCACAGTCGTCAAAGCGTGATAGTCCGCGATGAAATAGACCGTGTCATAAGTCTTTGTAAGTTCAAGAGCCGGGCGGATTGCGCCCACATAATTGCCGAGATGGGGAGTGCCCGTCGGCTTAATACCGGTAAGAGAAATCTTTTTCATGGGGTGCAATTTAGAAATTTTAGAAAGTCGCAATCGTTTTTGCACACAAAAAGTTCGCATGCACCCGTTTTTCCGCCCCAAACGCTTAATTTATTCCAAATTTCACGTGAAAAGCGCAACCTAATGCACATTTCTTACGTTAAAAATCACCCCAAAACAGCGAAAATTTTTTCAATACACAAATTTTTCCGCAAAAAAACTCATTCACCGCCGAAATATGTCATGTTTTATGCAATTCAACAACAGCATGATACACATTTCGTCTCTTTTAATTACATTTCATTTCCAAATGATTAAAGACGAGAAATACATATTGGTAGATAGCGAAGAATCGCTCGCAAACTTGCTTGCGGATTTGGAGCTGTACGACATGGCCGCGGTCGATACCGAAGCGGATTCCATGTACCATTACACGGCTCGTCTCTGTCTCATCCAGATTACCATCGGCGACCACCATTATATTGTGGACCCGCTTTGTGGGCTGGACCTTGCACCGCTGTTCAAGGCACGTGCAATGCAGACGCTGATTTTCCACGGTGCCGACTATGACCTCAGACTTTTGAGACAAACGTACGGATTTTCACCGAAGAGCATTTTCGACACGATGTTAGCCGCTAAGATTTTGGGTGAACCGCATCTAGGGCTAGCAGACCTTGTCAAGGAGTATTTTGGGGACGAGCTCAAAAAGGAAAACCAGAGAGCCGACTGGACTATTCGACCGCTTTCGCTGGACATGTGCGAATACGCCATCCACGATACATTCTATCTCCATGAACTATGTGCAATTTTAGCTGAAAAATTGCAACAGGCTGGGCGCATGAGCTGGCTCACGGAGCAATGTAACGCGCTTATAGAACACGCAAAAACACCAAACGCCCCAAAGAAAGATCCATGGCGAATCACAGGTTCAAGCATTTACAATCCCTGTGCTCTGAACATTCTCAAGCACTTGTGGGAATGGCGCGAAAAGCAGGCCGAAGAACTTGACCGTCCGCCTTATAAGGTAATGCAATCGGAGCTCATGCTCGCTATTGTGAATGCACAAAATTCGCATTTCCCGGAAGTCGACGAAACTTATCTGCCCAAACTGCCACGCAATTTCAAAGGCGATCGTCTTGAATCGTTCCTGAATATGCTACGCACCGCTGTTGCTGTTCCAGAATGCGATTGGCCGAAGCGACTCCCCAAGGCTCCTCCACCGCCGGTTATCCCCCATTCGGACTTGCTAAACGCACTCAAGACCTGGCGCGACGAGAAAGCTGAAGAACTGAAAATCGACGCAGCGCTCCTTGCAAACAAATCGCAATTGATCTGGCTTGCAGCTCCGGGAAACATCCCGTGGGAAAAGCGCTATGAAGAAGCGCACTTGATGCATTGGCAACAAAATATTTGGAACGAAATTCTACGTGACAAATTGCCCACGGCAAAGCGCATTGGTGACGAAGAATAAAGCGACAACAAACAAAGGTTTTAAATGGCCGCGTCCATCGTTATTGTAATTCTCGTGTTGCTGATTTTCGGCAGCAGCCCTATCATCGAGATGATTTTGAAGATGCGCCGCATGAAAAAGGGCGACGACATCATCAAGGAACCGTGGCAAGAAATCCACGATATTCCAGGCTACCACGACGCGCGGAACATTGCCGCGTTCTACCCGCTCAAGGGCGAGCCGAATATCATGCCGATTCTTGAAGAACTGGCCATCGAAGGGCGCCTCCTCCTCCCCCGGTGCGAGGGTGAAGGCATCATGCACTTTTACAAAATTGCAAACCTCAAGAAGGATTTAGTCAAGGGGCACTACGGTATCATGGAACCCCGCGAAGGAATCGAGAAGTTCGAAGGCGACATTCCTGTATTCCTGGTTCCCGGCGTCAAGTTCAACTGGGATGGCAGCAGGCAAGGGCATGGCAAGGGGTACTATGACAGGTTCCTTGCTAAATACCCGAACGCATTTAAAGCAGGTATCATGACCCCGGCGCAACTTTCGAAAGAACCTCTGGAGCAAAAAGAAACCGACGTGAAAATGCACACGGTTATCGCCTGCCGAGAGAAATACTAATCCGATTGCCCCCGCAAGATTTTTAATTCTAAATTTTGGAAAGCGGGTTTGATGAATCCTATCGCCACCTTGTGGCTCCAGGAAGACAAAGCTAGCCTGCAAAAAACGTAAATCCTTTTCATGGAGAATCCGGAAAATGAGTTTCAATAATGACGACAGCCGTCGCGGTTTTGGAAACGATCGCAAGCGCCATTTCGGGCGCACAGCCCGCCCCACTTTTGACGAGGCAAAATTCAACCGTGAACACCCGGACGAAGTTCCCGCACCACGCAACGACCGAGAAAACCGCGGCTTTGGAGAACGCCCGGAACGCCGTGGTGGCATAGGGAGCCAAGCGCACCTCCGTCGCGACCACGAAAATTTCGCCAGCCGCCCGAGCCGTTTCGAAGAACGCCCAGAACACCGCAACTTAAAAGATCGCCCTACATTTGACGACAGCCGCAGCTTTAACGAAAACCGCACGACACCGAATGGCGTTGTCCCTGCAGTTGGTGACGCCGATGCCGCACCGCAGGTCGCTGTCGGAGGCATCAAGGAAGTCGAAGAACTACTGAACAAGAGCCCGCTCCAGGTTCATCGCGTGCTCTTCATGCACAAGTCCGGGAACCCGAAGCTCTATGAACTCCAAAAACTCGCAAAGCGCGCCCACGTGCACGTGCAACAGGTCGATTCCAAGATTCTCGATAGCTATGCCCGCCCCAACCACGGCGTCGTGGCCCTCATGAACGAAAAGGAACTCCTCAACTGGATGGATGTCCGCGAAGAATTTTTCAAGGCCCGCGACACCGGCGAAAAGAAACTCATCGCTGTTGCAACCAACATCGAAGACCCGCGCAACCTCGGCGCTTGCATCCGTAGCTCACTTGCCTTGGGCGTTGACATTTTGCTCCTCCCCGCCAAGGGAATGTGCGGCATCACGCCAAGTGTGGCCCGCACCTCGGCAGGCGCACTCGAAAAGCTCCGCATCTGCCGCCCGGAAAATCTCGAGGGAGCCATCGGCGAACTCAAGATGGCCGGCTACCAGATTCTCGGACTCGATGCCGATACAGAGACCAACCTCGCCGGATTCGATTTTGCCGACCATGTTGTTCTTGCAGTCGGCGGTGAAGACGTGGGCCTCCCCCCATTCATCAAAAAGCAGTGCGATGCCGTACTCCGAATCCCGATGAAACCCGAAGCCCATTCATATAATGCGTCCGTTGCACTCTCCCTCGGCCTTTATGAATATGCACGATTGAGAATAAAAGCATAATCGCCATTTTTATTCAAAAATCGCCAAATTCCGTTGCGAAACTCCGTTGTAAAGTTGTAAACGCAAACAACATGTAAACATAAATAAACGCACCTTTTCAACAAAGGTGCAATTATTTTTCCATAAGATGGATAAGGAGTGTGGATAACATTATGATGAAAAAAATCATCTTACCGTGTTGTTTTGTGGCCGGAATGTCTCTGGCGCAAACATATGATTTACCAATACTATTCGTAGACACCAAGGGCGAATGCCTCGATAATACGAAAAACGAAAAAATGCCAGCCACCATGCGAGTACTGGAAGATAAAACCAACAACGTGGCTGACAGTGCTAAAGGTGCGCTTTACGATATCGGCATCAAGGTGAGAGGACAATCCTCCGCCATGTTCCCAAAGCCCGGCTATAGCATCGAAATTCACGACGAAAAGGGCGAAGAAAAAGAAATAAGTTTATTTGGACTCCCGCCTTCTGACGACTGGGTGTTGCATGGCCCATATGTAGACAAGAGCATGCTCCGAAACGCTCTTGCCCATTGGCTCTTTAGGCAAGCCGGCTGGTATAGCCCGCGCACCAAGCATTTTGACTTGTACATCAACGGCGTCTATCGCGGTGTGTACGTGCTCATTGAAAAAATCAAACGTGGCAAATACCGCGTGGATGTCAGCAAGCTCAAAGAAACCGATGTCGCAGGCGATAGCCTTACCGGTGGTTACATTTGGGCATTCGACAAAACGGGAACGAACTCCGGTGGCGCAGGCAACGGCAGCATCAAGGACGAAGGCTTCAACACCTCCGATGGCTTGAACGTCATTTTGCACTACCCCAAGAAAAAAAATATCCAAAGGCAGCAAGAAGAATACCTGAAAAAGTACCTAAACGATCTTGAAGCTTTGTTCAAAAACGGCAAAAATGGTGATGGTTACGAGAAATACGTGAACCTTACCTCTGCCTTAGACTATGTCTTGCACGAAGAAGTGACCAACAACGCAGACTCTTACTGGTGCAGTTTCTTCTTGCATAAACCCAAGGACAAAATAAAAGACGGTGTAAAGACCGAAGGCAAAGTGACCCTCGGACCGGCTTGGGATTTCAACCTAGCCATGAGCAACGGAACCAGTCCTGAAAATGGCGGCGGCAACAATGGCGGAAATAATGGCGGTATGTGGGGCGGCGGCGGCATGTTCGGTGGCGGCGGCGGTAACGGCTTCGGAAGTTCCGGCGTGACCGGCTGGCAAATAGAAAATAGCCAGAAGAGCGGTGGCATGGGCAGTTCATTGATTGCTCCCAAGTGGCTTACCGGTATGTGGAAGAGAAGCGATTACCAGAGTGAATTGAAAAAGCGCTGGGCAGAACTCCGCAGTGGCGTTTGGCATACCAAGACCATGGACGCCTACCTGGATTCCATGAAGACGTACTTGACAAAAGCTGCCGACAGAAACTTCAAACGTTGGCCGAACCTTGGACAGTCTAGCGGCACGGGTGACGAAGATCCGCAGCCGATGAAGTACTGCAACAAAAGCGGTGGTAATAACGGCGGCGGCATGTGGGGCTTCGGCGGTGGCATGAAGTTCCCCATGGGCGGCTACAACGCAACTACTTGGGACGGCGAAGTGGAACATCTCCGCAAGAAGATGAAAGAAAGAATGGCCTGGATGGACCAGCAGCTCGGATTCAAGGAACCAGCGCAAGCCATCGTAACAGAACCGATTATCCACGAACCTGATTGGAAAAAGGATCTCGAAGAAAAGGAAAAGAAAAAGAATGGTGACAGCCTCGTAACCATCCGTCCGAACAATCTCGGCAGACTTTCTCCAACAAATTACTTTGTGTTAAATGGAGACAATCTAGAGGTCAATACTGATATAGGCGGTACATTCGCTATTATCGACCTGAACGGAGCAGTTCTGTACAAGACAACCGTCAAAACAGGATCTACAACGTTACAGGTTCCAGCCAAGGCAAGAGACAAGCATTGGATTGCTACTCTCAACGGCAAGATGATGAATCGATAACCAACCCCATAACTTGAAAAAACAAAAGGGCTCCCGTTTAGGGAAGCCCTCTTTTTTTTTGCGAAATTCCGGCAAATTTCAACCCCTTTGAAAAATGTCAAACTCACAACACTTTAATCGTGCAACAGGCGATAAACATACCCCCCTTTTGGCAAATCATATAGATTACGATATGGAGTATTGCCCAAGGAGTATCCGAATGTTATTCAAATCTAAAAATCTACTCTGCGCACTTATCTACGCAATGTCTGTGCCGCTGTTCGCACAGACCTATGACCTACCCATTATTTTCGTTGACACCAAAGGCAAATGCCTTGACAAAAATGTCACCGAAAAGATTCCCGCCACCATGAAAGTTCTTGACGGGAAAACGAACAATGTTGCAGACAGTGCCAAAGGCACGCTCTACGATATCGGCATCAAGGTCAGAGGACAGTCCTCTGCCATGTTCCCCAAGCCCGGCTACAGCATCGAAATCCGCGACGAGAAAGGCGAAGGCATGGACGTGAGCATGTTCGAGCTCCCGCCCGCTGACGACTGGGTGTTGCATGGTCCGTATGTCGACAAGAGTATGCTGAGAAACGCTCTTGCCTACTGGCTCTTTAGGCAAGCAGGCCGCTATGCCCCGCGCACCAAGCATTTTGACCTTTACATCAACGGCGTCTATCGTGGTGTCTACGTGATGGTCGAAAAAATCAAACGAGGCAAGTACCGCGTCAACGTGAGCAAGCTTAAAGAAGATGACATTGCTGGCGACAGCCTTACCGGCGGCTACATTTGGGCATTCGACAAAGTCGGAACAAACACCGGTGGCGCAGGCAGCGACAATCAGGGTGGCATTCAGGCAGAAGGTTTCAACACCTCCGACGGTTTGAACGTCATCTTGCACTACCCCAAGAAACAGAACATCCAGCCGAAGCAAGAAGAATACCTGAAAAATTACTTGAACGATCTTGAAGCGCTGTTCAAGAACGGCAAGAATGGTGACGGCTACGACAAATACGTAGATGTCGGCTCCGCCGTAGACTATGTGTTGCATCAGGAAATCACCAACAACGGCGACTCCTACTGGTGCAGTTTCTTCTTGCACAAACCCAAGAACAAGACCAACAAGCAAGGCATATACACTGAAGGCAAGGTGACCCTTGGCCCACCGTGGGACTTCAACTTGGCCATGAGCAATGGCGGCATGATGGGCGGCAGCGGCAACAAATGGCAGATTGAAAGCAAAGGCGGCGGCGGTGGCGGCGGCTGGGGCGGCGGATTCGGATTCGGCGGTGGCATGGGTTCATTGAAAGCCCCAAACTGGCTTATCGGATTGTGGAAGAGAAGCGATTACCAGAGCGAAATGAAAAAACGCTGGGCAGAACTTCGCAGTGGCGTGTGGCACACCAAGGTCATGGACGCCTACCTGGATTCCATGAAGACATACTTGACAAAGGCTGCCGAAAGAAACTTCAAACGTTGGCCGAACCTTGGTCAAAACAGCGGCCAGGGAGACAAAGATCCGGAACCGATGAAATACTGCAATAACAGCGGTGGCAACGGCGGCATGGGTATGGGCGGCAACAACGCCAATACTTGGGATGGCGAAGTGGAACACCTCCGCAAGAAGATGAAAGAAAGAATGAAATGGATGGACCAGCAGTTCGGTGGATTTACTGAACCTGCAAATCCCGTCGTGACGGTCCCAGTGGACGCATCAATCCATGAGCCCGATTGGAGAAAGGCCCTCGAAGAACAAGACAATCCAGAGAACAACGATTCCAGCCGCGTAAGCATTCATCCGGATGATTTCAGCAGACTGTCTCCGACAAACTTCTATACGATTTACGGGAACAATCTTGAAATCAATACCGACATTGGCGGAACATTCGCAATCGTCGATTTGAACGGCGCCATTTTGTTCAAAACAAGAATTAAGACAGGAAAAACGACATTGCAGATTCCGGCTAAGGCCAGAGACAAACACTGGATTGCAACTCTTAACGGAAAGATGCTTTCGAAATAACTTTTAAGAGAATTCCTCACTTAATAGAAATGCCGACTCAAGGAGTCGGCATTTTCCTTTTCTAGAATTTAACTGGATGGGGCTAAAGCCCCAACTCATTGGCTCAGTTATGTCCATGCAAGAGCATACAAAGCGAATGCCGAAAAAAATGCTCGCATTTTTTTTGGCTGAGCTGAAGTTGCAGACGCGAAGCGTCAACCATGGCCGCAACATTCGCCTTCTAAGTTGTCTTCGCATTCGCTCAGGATGACGAATGCAAGTCAAGATCGCTGAGTTTACCGAAGCGATCTAGCTTTCAATTACGTGTTCCAGAGCCACGTGCTGAGGTAACGCTCACCCGTATCCGGCAACACGGCCACAATGCGCTTGCCCTTAAATTCAGGGCGTTTCGCAACCGTGAGAGCGCATTCCAAAGCAGCACCCGACGAAATCCCGACAAAGATACCTTCTTCGGCAGCGGCAGCACGAGCAGCCTCCCCCGCCTTTTCAGTGCTGGTGAGGTAGACTTCATCAATCTCCTTCGGGTCGTAATTCTTTGGAACAAAGTTAGCACCGATTCCCTGAATCTTGTGCGGGCCCGCGACACCCTTCGAAATCATCGGAGAATCATCCGGCTCGATTGCGATAACGTAAATGTTCGGATTCTTTTCCTTGAGGAACTTTGCCGTACCGCTTACAGTTCCGCCCGTGCCTGCGGTCGCGATGAACACGTCCACTTTCCCTTCCGTATCGCGCCAGATTTCCGGGCCCGTCGTGCGGTAATGCGCCTCGGGATTCGCCGGATTGTCGAACTGCTGCGGGATAAAGCTCCCCGGATTGGCGGCGGCGATTTCGTTAGCCTTTGCGATGCAGCCCGCCATGCCCTTCGCGCCCTCGGTCAGCACCACTTCGGCACCGAGCGACTTCAACAGCATGCGGCGTTCCATGCTCATGGAATCCGGCATCGTGAGCACCACCTTGTAGCCCTTGACAGCCCCCACGTAAGCAAGACCCACGCCCGTATTGCCGCTCGTTGGCTCGATAATGAGTGCACCCGGCTTGAGCTTGCCTTCGCGTTCGGCAGCCTCGATCATGCTTAACGCCACGCGGTCCTTTGCGCTACCGAGCGGATTGAACATTTCGAGTTTCACGTAAACTTCAGCATCGCCCTTGTTGAGCTTGTTGATGCGAACGAGCGGCGTATTGCCAATCGTTTCAAGAATGTTGTTATAAATGGCCATAAAAAAATGCCCTCCGTACTGTACAGAGGACAATCTAGTATTTTTAATTTTATTTTGGCTCCGCAAAAAATTGATATTCATTTTTGCATAGGTCGCGCTGTTGGCCAACAATCGATTCAAACGTCATGCCAGAATAGTTTTTGACCACACACGTTAAAGCCACCCTTATTGGAATTTCAGACAGGAACACAAAATTATCAACATATATTCCCGCCGTCGCTTCGCACTCCGCTTGGAATATATCCTTTACCATAGGTGCAGAAGAGCCAATTTTGCCATAAGCCAAGTACACGATTATGGAGTCCATATAAAGAATCGATGATTCAAGATTCGCCGCGCCATCAAACATGGGCCTCGTGAAGATATCAAAATAGCGCACCAAACCACGTTCTTCACTATACAAATCTAAACTACAACGATTAAGAGATGACGTGCCTTTAACAAAATATTCCTCTTTTGGTGTCGTCCAATCATATTGTGCATAATCATGTACCCAGATTGCTTCGCCAGTATATTCATCTCTTATACTTTTTAAGCGGTAGGACCACGCAAGACTATCCATAAAAGGCCGTTCGCTCTCTGAAAATGCCACAGTATCAACATTCGGTTTTATAATAAATAAACGTTTTGCAGCAGTATCGATTCCCTCAACAGAATCCGA
>Ga0310786_10011001_pt1 | contig 11319 bp, 6 predicted proteins | sample AusTroGonzalo_MG_FD_203881 | JGI IMG/M metagenome (GOLD analysis project Ga0310786, IMG submission 203881) | Bovine rumen microbial communities from tropical cattle in Woodstock, Queensland, Australia - Gonzalo_03 (v2) (version 2) | ecosystem: Host-associated > Mammals > Digestive system >... | reverse complement strand
GGTATAGATCTTCTACCGTAAAAATGTCCGTCAGGTAACCACTCTTGTAAAGATGTGTGTGTTGCAGGAACAGTCCCATCTTAATAAGAAAATAGTTCAGCTTCCGCTCATCAATCACCTTTTGGACTGAGTCAGGATCCTGGAACAACAGCTTCATCAGAGTCGGATTACCTTTCAACTTATCTTCAAAGGCCTCATGGGCAGCCTTGGCAGCAGGCGTCATGCCCTTCCAAGAAAGTAGCTCGTCCTGATGGTTCATGTACCACATGGTGTAATTGGAAGCTTCCATCCTGATTTTCAGGTTTGGATTGTATCTCATCAGTTCGAGCATGGTACTGGCCATACTGAGGATGCATCGGTTGGATGTGGTGCTACGGGCATTCATATAAGCTTCCCCCTCAAACAATTCTGGGAACCTATGTACCATACGAGCAGCAATCCGACGAATCTGTTGGTGTCCGTAACTGGTCAGGTCACCCCATCGCAGCTCGGAATCAGCAATAATCAGGCGTATCTGTCTTAACACTTCATGACCTGTTGGTGTTAATTGTCCGAGACTGTCAGCGCGGCTCATCATAAAATAAGGGATATCGTAACCCATCCGCTTGTTGATATAGCGGGAACCATGACGACCGTAATGCGAGATATAGAAGGGACGCTTGCCTGCAGGGGCTGGCGTCATGGCGTTTTCTGAGCTGTCAGGGTAGAGCGCATAGTTTGTGACGGCAAACGATGGGTCTTTTCGGATCATGTCAAGCGCTTGTTGGGCACGGACACCAACTGCCCCTGCCAACAAAAATGCTATAAGAAGAATCTTTTTAATACTCATACCGCCTGCAAAGATACATAAAAAAATGAGAAAGCCAGCCTATAAAGCGAAAAATCTTCAAGGCTGGCTGACTTTTTATACTTTGAGGCTGGATTTTGCCTGTTCCTGAGCCTCTATCACACGATCACACCAGGCATCGAATTCAGGATCTTCAACCTGTAGTTCGGGGTGACTGAGCAGGTAGGCGACGCATCGGCGTACCCCTTCGTCAAAACGAGTCGTGGCCTGGAAACCGGGTACGGCTCGTTTGAGTTTGGTACAGTCGAAGACCACGCTGACGGCTTTATCGCCGATCAGGTTTCCTAGGAGGTCATATTCTTTGGGACACACATCGGCCAGGAATGAGGAGGCCACATAGTAAGGACGGAACGTTGCGCCAAGGGCCTTGGCAACCGAGGCATAGATCTGATTCCAAGATAACTGCTCGTCGCTCATGATCTGGAAGGCCTCGCCGATGGCCTTGGGATTGCCGATTAGGCCGATGAAACCTTTGGCGAAATCCTCGTTCCATGTCAGGGTCCATAACGAGGTACCGTCACCCTGCACAATCACGGGTTTGCCTTCCATCATACGTTTCAAGACCTGCCAACTGCCTTTGGGTCCATGAACGCTGACGGGTACGCCTCTTTCACAATAGGTGTGACTAGGTCGGACGATCGTCACAGGGAACCCGTTCTCGCGGTATTCGCGCATCAGCAGTTCCTCACAGGCTATCTTGTCACGCGAATACTGCCAGTAGGGGTTGGCCAGTGTCGTTCCTTCTGTGATGACGTGACTGGCAGCCGGTTTATTGTAGGCTGAGGCAGAACTGATGTAGATGTACTGGTTCGTGCGGTTACGGAAAAGACGAATGTCGCGCTCCACCTGAGAGGTTACAAAACCAATGAACTCGCAGACGGCATCAAACCGTGTGTCGCCGATCTTCTGGAGAACGGTCGTCTCGTCGTTGATGTCGCAGATGACTTGTTTCACACTTGCAGGCACTTCTGCCTTGCGGTTACCACGGTTCAGCAGCCAAAGCTCGTGGCCACTCTCTGCTAACTGTCTGGTGATGGCACTACTGATGGTGCCAGTTCCACCGATTAATAGAATCTTCATAATCTAGCTTATTGTCCTTAGTTTGTTGTTATTGTCTGCAAAGATACAAAAAAAATAGGTATAATCGTTGATATCTGAATATTTTTTCGTAATTTTGCAGAAAAATTACAAGATACAGAACATAGCTGCGCTATATTGATATGCTACAATGGTCTAAGTTGTTCACCAATAAACTATCTACCAGGATAAGTTTGAAGGTTGTCTCGCTTGTTGCTGCGTTACTCGCAGTAGCACTTTTTGCGATGCTTCATTTTTCGCGTAAGACGGTGAGAGAGGAGGCTATCTTGAAGGCGGAACAAACACTTGACGGTACCATGGAGCATATCGATGCTATCCTGTTGAGTGTGGAGCAGTCAACTGGTAATATGTATTTTAATATGTATCGCCACCTTGACAATCCCGATATGATGTATGTGTATAGTCGCAGACTTGTGGAGTCGAATCCTTATATCGCAGGTTGTGCCATTGCGTTCGAGCCCTATTATTATAAGGATCGTGAACTCTTTATGGCATATTATTACCGTTCTGCGACTGGCTCAAAGATTGTGCGTTCAGAGACTTTTGGGAATAAACCCTATAATCAACAGGTGTGGTACACAGAGCCGATGAGAAAAGGTACACCTTGTTGGACAGATCCTTTGGAGGATCTCGATTCAAATAGTGAGGCAATCACCACTTTCTGTTTGCCGATTTACGACGCAAAAGGGAAACGTATCGGTATAGTGGGTGTTGATGTAACTATCAACATGCTTTCACGGATAGTCCTTTCTGCCAAACCGTCAGAGAATTCTTATAGTGTGCTGTTAGGTACTGATGGCTCTTTTATTGTTCATCCTGACAGTACCAAGCGCCTGCATGAGACGGTTTATACGCAGTTGGAACATGGTTCTGATCCTTCCGTGAAAGAGGCCGTAGATGCCATGATGTCAGGCCAGAAGGGCTATAAGCGTATTGAGATGGACGGCAAGGACTGTTTTGTATTCTATAAGCCTTTTACACGTAATGTGGTTGCAGGACGGTATTTGGAAGACATGGGCTGGAGTGTGGGTGTTGTCTATCCTGAGGATGATATCTTTGGTGATTATAACCGATTGCTGACCTATGTATTGCTGATCGCCATTGTCGGTATTCTCCTTCTGGCACTTTTAAGCCAGCTCATTATCCATCGTAGATTGTTACCTCTGCTATTCCTGACGAGGTCGGCTCGTCGTATTGCAAGTGGCCATTATGATGAACCCGTTCCGGATAGTCATCAGCATGACGAGATAGGTCAGTTGCAGAATCATTTCCAGCACATGCAGCAGGCCTTGGCCAAGCATGTGGATGAGTTGGAGAAGTTGAATGAAGAACTAAAGGGACAAGGTGAGCGCTTACGTGTGGCCTATCATCAAGCTCAGGCAGCTGATCGTTTGAAGACCTCCTTCCTTCATAATATGACCAATCAGATGCTGTCGCCTGTTCAGTCGATTTCTGAACGGGTGGGTGACCTGTGGCATCTGGAGACGATGAAGCCTGAGGATGTTGATATGATGGCGGATGATATCCAGAAACAAGGTGAAGTCATTACGGAACTGCTCAATCATCTGCTTGAACTGTCGAGGGAAGCCATAGGAAAGGAGGAACATCATGGATAAGATACGCCATTCACTCTCGTCTAAGCTTGGAGTCAGTATCCTGCTTCTTTCTGTCCTTGTGTTTGTGGCCTCTCTGGGTGTGATGTTCGTACAGTCGCGTTTATTGCTCCGTAAACAGGTCACTGAACATATAACCAGTGTGTTGGATAACACGGTGTCGCGTGTCACAGGTTGTATGAATACGGTGGAGACAGCAACCAACGCCAATGGCTGGATGGCACTGGAGTTTCTGAATCCCGATTCTTTGTTGGCCTTTTCTCATCGTGTGGTATTGCTTAATAGTCATGTCAATGGCTGTTCCATTACCACAGAACCGGACGTTTTTCCAGGGCAGGGACCGTTTTCGGCTTATTCCATAAGAGAAGGTGATTCTGTCGTGACAGCAAGGGAGGCAGCCTATGACTATTATAATCAGGTGTGGTATAAACAGCCGAAACATCTGGCGAAACCCTGTTGGACGGATCCTTTTAATGACTTTAATAACAACTCTCTATACACCAAGAATATCATAGCCTCTTATTGCAAACCTTTGTATATGGAAGACGGACGGTTTATAGGAGTCATTTCTACCGATTTGTCCTTAAATCGCCTGAAAGAGACAATCATTGATAAACAGCCATATCCGAACACTTATTTCGTGATGGTCAATAGCGAAGGACGGTTTGTTATCCATCCGGATTCAACGCAAGAGTTGAATAAGACTATTTTCGAGGATCTCGATGTCGAGAAACAATCAGATTTAGTCGCCTTGGGACATGAGATGACAACTGGCGCAAAAGGTCATATGCGTGTATCTATCAATGGTACGTCATGTCTGGTGTGTTACCAGCCTGTGCCTGATACCAAATGGTGTCTTGCTTTGGTCATTCCTGACCGTGAGATCCTTCAGGCCTATTATCGGCTTGCCTATATCATTATTCCGCTGATTGTCATCGGTCTGGTCGTTATCCTCTTGATCACTAGGCGTATCGTTGCCCAGGCTATTGAACCCTTGAACCAGCTTCTGACACAATCCCAGGAACTGGCCTCAGGTAATTATGCGGAGCGCATTCCCCATACGAAGCGTGATGATGCTGTAGGTCAGCTACAGAACAGCTTTGCCACCATGCAGGAGTCGCTTGACCGTCATGTCAGTGATATCAAGAAGGCAGCTGATGAGACTAAACGTAGTAATGAAGAACTGGTGGGGGCTGCACAGTTGGCAGAAGATGCAGACCGTCAGAAAACGCTCTTTATCCAGAATGTAACCCATCAGATTCGCACTCCATTAAATATTATTATGGGCTTTGCCCAGGTGCTGCGTAATAGTCTGGGTGAGATTCCTCATGATGAGGTGAAGAAGATCGTTGAAATGATGGATCATAACACAAAGACGCTCTCACGTATGTTGTTGATGCTCTATGATAGTTCTGATGCCGGTGCTTCCATTGAACTTAGTATGCATAAGGACGAAATGGTGTCCTGTAATGAGGTGGCTTCTGAGGCTATTTCCTATACCAGGGAACACTTCCCAGAGATCAATGTTACGTTTGAGAGCGACGTGCCTGATAGCTATCGTATTCGTAGCAATGGCCTGTATCTGATGCGTACGTTGCGTGAACTCCTTTATAATGCGGCCAAGTATTCTGGTGGTGCTTTAGTGTTGTTCCAAATACAAGAGACGGATAATACCATTCGCTTTATTGTGGAGGATCATGGGCCTGGTATGTCTGAAGCCTATTATGATCAGATGTTCGTTCCGTTTACGAAGGTCAATGAACTCTCCGAGGGACTTGGACTCGGTCTGCCTTTAAGTAAGCGTCATAGTCAGAGTCTGGGAGGTGATCTGTTCCTTGATAAGACCTATCATGATGGTTGCCGCTTTATTCTTGAATTACCAAAGAAATGAAAATAAAAGAGTAAATATTTATATGATATTATATTCCGACGAAGAACTGGCTGAGTTGTTGAATCAAGACATCTTTCATCAAATCAGTGAGGCTGCAGACCGATTGGGCCTGGAGTGCTATGTAGTTGGTGGTTATGTGAGAGATATATGACATCGATGTAGTAGTCGTTGGGAGTGGCATCGCCGTTGCAGAGGAACTGAAACGGATGGTAGGCAAGAAGGCCCATCTATCTGTGTTCAAAAATTTTGGTACTGCTCAGGTAAAGTTCCGCCAGAAGGGTAAGGAGTATGAAGTGGAGTTTGTCGGTGCACGTAAGGAGAGCTATAGCCACGATTCCCGTAAACCTATTGTGGAGGATGGTACCTTGGAAGATGATCAGAATCGTCGTGACTTTACCATCAATGCGATGGCCATCTGTCTGAATCGCCAACGCTTCGGCGAACTTGTGGATCCCTTTAACGGACTGGCAGACTTGGAGGATGGTATTATTGCTACGCCCTTGGAACCGGATATTACGTTTTCCGACGATCCGCTGCGCATGATGCGCTGTGTGCGGTTTGCTACCCAACTCAACTTCCAGATTGAGGAAGAGACGTTTGTAGCTCTCGAGCGCATGGCTGACAGGATCCGTATCGTGAGTGGTGAGCGTATCAAGGATGAGCTTAACAAGATCATTCTGGCACCTCATCCCAGTATCGGTTTTGACTATCTTCAGCGTACAGGACTACTCCAACTTATCTTGCCGGAGCTCGCCGCATTGGATATTGTGGAGCAGAAGAACGGACGTGCCCATAAAAACAACTTCTACCATACCCTGGAGGTCTTGGAGAATGTAGCGGCACAGTCGGATAACCTGTGGCTGCGCTGGGCTGCATTGATGCATGACATCGGCAAGACCAAATCGAAACGCTGGGATCCATCTGTCGGTTGGACTTTCCATAACCATAATCTCATTGGTGCCAAGATGGTGCCACAGATATTCCGTCGGCTAATGCTCCCGATGGATATGAAGATGAAATATGTTCAGAAGCTTGTTGATCTCCATATGCGACCCATCGCCATTGCCGATGACGAGGTCACCGATTCTGCCGTCCGTCGTCTGATGAACGATGCTGGTGAGGACATTGATGACCTGATGACCCTCTGTGAAGCCGATATCACTTCGAAGAACGAGGTGCGTAAGAAGTTGTTCCTTGAGAATTTCCGTATGGTACGCGAGAAGCTTGCCGACTTGAAAGCCAAGGACTATGTACGCTTGTTGCAGCCTGTGATCGATGGCAATGAGATCATGGAACTATTCCATCTGAAACCCAGCCGTGAGGTAGGTGTACTGAAACAATATCTCAAGGATGCCGTGCTCGACAATAAGGTAGAAAATGAACGTGAGCCATTGATGCAGTTGTTGTTGGAGAAAGCACGTGAAATGGGGCTTGTTTCGCCATGATGTCTGATTTGGTATGTTCAATAATGTTCATATTGATGTCGAATATCGGAACAAGTTTTCTATAAAAGTCTAATTGCCAATAAACTTTGTTAAATTCCATATATCTACCGATATATTTTTCGTACCTTTGCACATCGGAAAATTCTAAAAAGCAAAATAATAGGTATGAAAATGAAGAAAGTTTTGATGTTGGCTACTGCCTCGATGCTCTTGGCATCGTGCGGAGGTGGTGGCGGTCGCCCGTCGTTTGGCGACAATGAGTATCCTGTAGTGACAGTGGGCACATCAAGCACCACGATGCAATCTTCTTATCCGGCTACCATCAAGGGTGTGCAGGATGTGGAGATCCATCCGAAGGTACAGGGCTTTATTACGCAGATTAATGTGAAGGAAGGTCAGACGGTGAGTGCCGGACAGGTGCTCTTCGTTTTGGATAATGTGACTTACCAGGCTCAGGTGCGTCAGGCACAGGCCCAGGTGAATACGTCCACCGCTTCATTAAACACTGCTAAACTGACTTACGAGAACTCTCAGAAGCTCTTTGAGAGTGGTGTGATCGGTGATTACGAGCTTCAGTCGTCAAAGAACAGCTACGAGAGTGCTGTGGCTGGTCTGGCAGCAGCTCAGGCCAGTCTTGCCTCTGCCAAGGAGATGCTGAGCTTCTGCTACGTGAAGAGTCCCGCAGCCGGTGTCGTCGGCTCTCTGCCCTTAAAGGTCGGAACGCTTGTCAGTGCCAGTAATACGCTGACCACCGTCTCTAATATCAGCTCGATGGAGGTGTATTTCTCCATGACCGAGAAGGACGTGCTTGCCATGGGTAAGAACGCCGGTGGTCTCACTGGTGCCATCGACGCCATGCCTGCCGTGAAGCTGAGGCTGGCTGATGGAACGGAGTATGGTCAGGAAGGCCGTGTCACCAAGATGAGCGGTGTGATCGATCCTACCACCGGTTCTGTACAGATCATCGCCGTGTTCCCCAATGCAGGGAAAGTGCTGAAGAGTGGTGGCTCAGGTGCGATCATCATCCCTCACAGCAATAGCGATGCTATCATTATCTCCCAGAGCTGTGTGTCTGAGGTGCAGGACAAGAAGTTTGTCTATGTCCTCGATAAGGATAACAAGGTGAAATACACCGAGATCAAGGTTGATCCCCAGAACGATGGTAACACCTATATTGTGACCGAGGGTCTGAAGGCTGGTGACAAGTATATCACCAATGGTATTACCAAGCTTCATGATGGCATGGAGATTGTTCCCATTACGCCGGAGAAGTATCAGCAGAAGATTGCTGACCAGGCAAAGGCGATGAGTGCCGGCGACATTGTGGGAGCGATGAAGAAGTAAAAAAGGTAAAAAGGTGAAAAAGTAAAAAGGTAAAATATGACTTTTACAACATTTATCAAACGTCCGGTACTCTCGACGGTGATCTCTATAGCCATCGTCTTGCTAGGTTTTATCGGCCTGGTGTCGTTGCCTATTGAGCAGTATCCGAATATTGCGCCGCCTACTGTCGTCGTGCAGACCCAGTACCCCGGTGCTGACGCCGAGACCGTGAAGAATTCCGTGATCACGCCGCTTGAGGAGAGTATCAACGGTGTGGAAGGTATGGATTATATGACCTCTACGGCATCTGCCGGTTCAGCACAGATCCAGATCCTGTTCCGTCAGGGTATCAATGCCGATATGTGTGCCGTGAACGTGCAGAACCGTGTGTCGCAGGCTCAGGCACTGTTGCCTGCCGAGGTGACACGTGTGGGTGTGACGGTGACGAAGCGTCAGTCCTCACAGGTGATCATGTACACCCTGACGTCTGACGGCCGTTACGACGACCAGTTCCTGACGAACTACGCCAACATCAACATCATCCCGGCCCTGAAGCGTATTCAAGGTGTGGGTGACGTGATGAGCCCTGGTATGAAGACCTACTCCATGCGTATCTGGCTGAAGCCTGATGTGATGAAGCAGCATGGTCTGATGCCAAGTGATATCTCCAACCTGATGGCAGAACAGAATATCGAGGCTGCCCCTGGTACCTTCGGTGAGCAATCGGATGTGGCCTATGAGTATTCATTGCGCTATACAGGTCGTCTGAAGACCCCTGAGGAGTTCGGCAATATCATCGTTCAGAGCAAGCCCGACGGTTCGACGCTGAAGCTGAAGGATGTGGCAAGAATCGAGTTGGGCGGTCTGATGTACAGCGTCTCGATGAGAAACAACAACCAGCCCTCTGTGATGGGTATGGTGCAGCAGATCGCAGGCTCTAACGCCAACGATATCGCCCGCCAGGTGAAGGCAGAGCTTGAAGAGCAGGCGAAGCTCTTCCCGCCGGGCATGATCTACAAGATCAACTACGACGTGACCGAGTTCCTCTATGCTTCTATCGAGGAGGTGGTGTTCACGCTCTTCATGACACTGGCACTGGTGTTCCTCGTGGTGTATATCTTCCTGCAGGACATGCGTTCCACGCTGATCCCGCTGATTGCCGTACCGGTGTCTCTGATCGGTACGTTCTTCTTCCTCAACGTGATGGGCTTCTCCATCAACCTGCTGGTGCTCTCCGCCTTGCTGCTTGCCATCGCCATTGTGGTGGATGATGCCATCGTGGTGGTCGAGGCCGTGCATGCCAAGTTGGATCAGGGTTACAAGTCACCGCTCACTGCCTCTATCGATGCCATGAATGAGATCTCTGGCGCAATCATCTCCATCACGCTGGTGATGGCAGCCGTGTTCGTGCCGGTATCGTTCATTGGCGGCACCTCCGGTGCGTTCTACCGTGAGTTCGGTGTGACGATGGCTGTCAGCATTGTCATCTCGGCCCTGAACGCCCTGACACTGTCACCGGCGCTCTGTGCCATCTTCCTGAAGCCTCACGAGGAGGGTCATCAGAAGAAGCTGTCGCGCATCGACCGTTTCCATCAGTCGTTCAACGTGGCTTTCGATACAACCATCGGTAAATATAAGAACATCCTGGAGAAACTGGTGCGCAAGCCGGTAGCCATCATCGTTTCAGTGCTGATCGGTATCGTGGTGATGAGCATCATGATGTTCACCACGAAGAGCGGTCTTGTGCCCGATGAGGATACTGGTACCATCTTCTGTACCATCTCCATGCCGCCAGCCACCTCAGTGGCCCGTACGCGTCAGGTGATCAATGAAGTTGACTCTATCCTGGCAGCCGATCCGGCCATCCTGAATCGTGAGCAGATCCAGGGTTATAACTTCATTGCCGGTGCCGGTTCCGACCAGGCCACGTTTATCATGAAGCTGAAGCCGTTCAGTGAGCGTCAGAAAGGTCTCTGGTGGAAGATCAGCGGACTGTGGCAGGGCGACGGTATCTACCGTTTCTTCCTCAATCCCTACGATGCCACGGGTGTCGTTGCCCAGATCTTCATCAAGACGGCTCATATCAAGGATGCCCAGGTGCTGGCATTCTCACCCCCAATGATCCCTGGTTACTCTCTGAACAGTGGTGTGTCACTGGTGATGCAGGACCGTACCGGTGGTAGCCTGAGTAAGTTCTATGGCATCGTGAAGGAGTTCCTCGATGAACTCAACAAGCGTCCCGAGTTCCAGGCAGCCCAGACCTCCTACAACCCGAACTACCCGCAGTATATGGTACACGTGGATGTGGCCAAGTGTAAGCAGAGCGGCATCTCGCCCGCTACGGTCCTCTCCACGCTGCAGGGTTACTATGGCGGTCTCTACGCCTCCAACTTCAACGCCTATGGTAAGCTCTATCGTGTGATGATCCAGGGCACGCCTGACAGCCGCATGACGGAGGCCTCGCTTAATAATATATATGTACGTACGCCGGCAGGTATGGCTCCTGTCAAGGAGTTCTGTAACCTGGAGCGTGTCTATGGTCCGTCGAACATCAACCGTTTCAACCTGTTCACCGCTATTAACGTGACAGGTACGGTTGCCAACGGCTATTCTACCGGTGAGGCCATCCAGGCCATCCGTGATGTGGCTGCCGTGACACTGCCTGCAGGTTACACCTACGACTTCTCCGGTCTGACCCGTGAGGAGGCCAAGGCTTCTAACACGACAGGTATCATCTTCCTGCTCTGTTTCATCTTTATCTATCTGATCCTCTCGGCACAGTACGAGTCTTACATCCTGCCGTTGTCCGTATTGCTGTCAGTGCCCTTCGGATTGGCAGGCTGCTTCCTGTTCACCAACCTCTTCGGTCATGCCAACGATATCTACATGCAGATCTCGATGATCATGCTGATCGGCCTGTTGGCAAAGAACGCCATCCTGATTGTGCAGTTCGCCCTGGAGCGCCGTCAGACGGGTATGGCCATCTCCTGGTCTGCCGTACTTGGTGCCGCCGCCCGTCTGCGTCCTATCCTGATGACCTCACTGGCCATGGTGATCGGTCTGCTGCCGATGATGTTTGCCTCGGGTGTGGGTAAGAACGGT
>Ga0310786_10011000_pt1 | contig 11319 bp, 9 predicted proteins | sample AusTroGonzalo_MG_FD_203881 | JGI IMG/M metagenome (GOLD analysis project Ga0310786, IMG submission 203881) | Bovine rumen microbial communities from tropical cattle in Woodstock, Queensland, Australia - Gonzalo_03 (v2) (version 2) | ecosystem: Host-associated > Mammals > Digestive system >... | reverse complement strand
TGCAAGTATTGCTATGTGTACAGGCAGGATGCAATGTACGGGAGTGAGATAGGGAGCAACCTGGCCCGTAAGACGGCTGCTTTTGATCTGCCCGTTAAGCGTAGGCGTGACCGCAGCTGGAAGATTGAGCCCGGCAAGATGGTGTTCACCTGCTTTACATCGGACTTCCTGCTTAAGGATGCCGATGAGTGGCGCCGTGAGTGCTGGCAGATGATGCGAGTGCGCAGTGACTTGTGGTTCTACTTCTTTACCAAGCGCATAGACCGTTTCATGGAGTGTGTGCCCGATGACTGGGCCGATGGCTATGACAACGTGCTGGTGGGCTGTACGGTTGAGAACCAGCAGATGGCCGACTACCGTCTGCCAATATTTAAGGCTTTGCCTATCAAGCACAAGTCAATCATTGTATCTCCGTTGATAGAAGCTGTGGATATTTCAAAATACCTTGACGATAGTATTGAAGAGGTATCGGTAGGAGGGGAGTCCGGGGTCGATGCACGTCCGTGCAATTATGACTGGATATTGGATCTGCGCCGGCAGTGTGTGGAGAAGGATGTGCCGTTCAGGTTCCACCAGACGGGCGCCAGGTTCATCAAGGACGGAAAGCAGTATTATGTGCGCCGTCCGTTCCAACTCAGTCAGGCTCACAAGGCCAACATAGATTATAAGATAGACCAATTCTTTGTGCCGGAGAAAGTAAAGTTTGAGTGGAAGGATTCAGACTATCGTCAGGAAGAGTTGTTTGAACCGTATCAGGCAGACCAAAATATGTGAATTATGAATAAACACTTACGTCTTGTTGTTCTGACTGCCTTATTGGCTGTGTCATTCTGTAGAGTTAATGCCCAGCGCGGCAATTATGTTATTCCGGATCAGGATGTTTACGGATACCTGTACTGCCACATGTCGGATCACGGGCAGTGGACAGCATACGCATTGTCTCAGGACGGACTCCATTACCATGACCTTCTGTGCGGAGATTCCATTTTTTCGGCATCAGAGATGGCAAGGATTGAGGGCGGTACTCGCGATGCCTACATCTGCCGGCGTCATGACGGCAAGGGGTATCTAATGGTAACCACCGATATGAACAATCGCGCCACACGCCGTCTGGGAAAGCAGAGCGAGTGGGAGAACTACGGAATAGACCTGCTTACCAGTGATGACCTGATAAACTGGAAATCGGTGAGCATAGATTTCCGTAAGGGGCCGTACTGTTTCAGCGATGCCCACCTGTCATCAATCAAGCCAGCTTACAATGATTTCAGCAAGATATGCAGGGTGTGGGCTCCGCAGGTAATATGGGATGATGCTTTTGTATGGCCCGACGGCACAAAGGGCGGTTATATGGTCTATTTTTCCATGCTCAACCGGGCCGAGGAGCGTTATGACCGCATGTACTATTGCCATGCTGATGAGTCATTCACCCAACTGACCCAGCCCAGACTGCTCTTTGACTGGGGCTACGCAACGATTGACGCCGATATCAACTGGCTGGAATCGGACAGTCTGTTCCACCTGATGATAAAGAAGGAGGGCGGTCAGCCGGGACTCTTTACATCGGCCGCACCCGAACTTACAGGACCCTGGCCCGAACCTGACAACCGGGACTATGTAAACTTTGAAGGGAACAAGAAATGTGAGGGGGTATCGGCATTCAGGGTTGCCGGCGAAGATGGTTGGAGAATAGGTTATATAGAGTACTCCAGCAGGCCGCACAACTACCGTATCTGCCGGGCCGACAAGTATATGCGCAATTTCTCACAGCCTCAGAACATAGAGGGTGTGGACGGACCGCAGCACGGCTCTTTCATGCGCCTGACACGCGCAGAGTATGAACGCCTTGAGGAGTGGAGCGACCGTTTGGAACCTGAGCATCTCAAACCTTCCCTGTAACCCGTTTTGTTTTATATATTTGCATCAGAAACAAACCTTAAGCTATAATTGTATGAAAAGATCGTTTTTTCTTAGCCAACTTGCAGTTGCATGCCTTTTGATGACAGGTTGTGGCCAGAAGCCCGCCGATGCTAACAGTTTTGACGATATTGTGGCTTCACGCCGCAGCATACGTGATTATGACGCTTCCAAGACTATCAGCCAGGAGCAGGTTATGGAACTTATAAAATGTGCCCAGGAGGCTCCGTCATGGGCCAACCAGCAGCCTTCCAAGTATTATGTTGCCATGAGTGAGGATAAGGTGGCTGCCGTAAAGAATCTGGTAGGTGAGGGTAACAAACGCAATACTGCCGGCGCCCCTGTAATGGTTGTTTCAACCTACGTAAAAGGACGTTCAGGCTTTTTCCGCGGCAATCCGGCAAATGAGATAGGCGACGGGTGGGGCGCATATGACAATGGCCTGAGTAACGCCTACTTTATCCTGAAAGCCCGTGAGCGCGGATTTGATACCCTCATCATGGGTATGCGTGACAGCGATGAGCTGCGCAAACTTTTTGCTATCCCTGATGACGAGTGCATCATGGCGGTTATCAGCCTGGGTTACCGTGCATCGGACCCCAACCGTCCTGACCGCAAGAGTACCAGTGAGATTGTCAAGTTCTTCTGATGCCAGATGGATGTCAGACGGTTTTCTTTTGTATTTTTGTGATTGAAATGATATAAGAATATGAAAAAGACAATAGCAACAGCCAAGGCTCCGGCTGCAATAGGACCTTATTCACAGGCTATAGACCTGAACGGAACAGTCTTTGTATCGGGACAGCTTCCGGTGAATCCCGCCGACGGTTCAATACCTCAAGGCATTGAACTGCAGACCCGCCAGGCACTTGATAACATAGGCGCCATACTCAGTGAGGCCGGTCTTACATACAATGACATTGTAAAGACCACTGTACTGCTGGCCGATCTGGCAGATTTTGCTGCCATGAATGCCGTGTATGCCGAGTATTTCCCGCAGGATAAGCCCGCCCGCGTATGCTATCAGGTGGTAGCCCTGCCCAAGGGTGCACTGCTGGAGATTGATGCCATAGCCGGAAAGTAAGATGGCGGCGGCAACAGATACATACCAGACCATTAAGGGAGAGGCTCAGGCGCAGTTCGTAGAGCAGCGCAGCCGTTTCATCTCTTTCATATGGCATGTATCTACGGCCGATGAGGTTAAGGAGCGTATAGCGGCAGTACAGAAGGAGTATTATGACGCCCGTCATATCTGCTATGCCTATATGCTTGGTGCCGACAGGACCGATTGGCGTGCCAATGACAACGGAGAGCCGTCAGGAACAGCCGGTAAACCCATCCTGGGGCAGATAAACAGTGCTGGCCTGAGTGATGTGCTCATAGCAGTAGTGCGTTACTTTGGCGGCGTGAAGTTGGGAACATCGGGACTGACCGAGGCTTACCGTCTGGCAGCAGCCCAGGCTATAGAGAAGGCCGATGTGGTTACCGCATATGTGGAGCGTAACGTCACGGTGCTCTTTACATATAACATGACCAATGTGGTCATGAAAGCGGTAAAGGATATGGACGTTAAGATTGTGAGCCAGGATTACGGCGCATTCAGCACCCGTGACCAGGAACATACGTTTGACTGCAAGGCTGTGCTTAGGGCGCGCCTTTCTGTGGCCGATGAACTTGAAACCAGGCTGAACGGTGTGGGGGAGAGTCAGGCTGTAAGAGAGATAATAATTACTGATAATTAGATATGATTAGAAAACTTATGATGGGACTTGCCGTAGCCTTGATGGCTATTGGCTCTCAGTCCTGTGGCGGCCAGACAAGGCCCGAGAACAGAAGCGGCCATGACCTGTGGCTGGGTGTTATTTCTGCCAATGTTAATGCTGTTAACAAGGAGTTGCTTTCTGAGTATGATGACGTTTTAGGCGATGAGGGTTTCCGCATCAAGAGGAACGTCAAGGGTGAGTCCGTGATCTATGCCAATACTGAGGCCGGACTTATGTACGGAACATATCATCTTAAGCGTCTCATGGACTGCAATGTCAAAATCACAAAAGAAATATTGGAGGTTCCTGCATACAAGTACCGCATACTGAACCATTGGGATAACCCCAACCTTACCGTAGAGCGCGGATATGCCGGCAAGTCTCTCTGGAAATGGGAGGAGCTGCCTGCAAAGATACGCCCGGAATATGAGGAGTACGCACGTGCCAACGCATCAATAGGTATAAACGGAACGGTGCTCAACAATGTGAACGCCGATGCCCGCATGCTTTCACGTGAATACCTGGAGAAGGTAAAGGTGCTGGCCGATATATTCCGCCCCTACAATATCAAGGTCTATCTGTCACTCAACTTTGCCGCTCCCAAGCATCTGGCAGGTCTCAAGACCAGTGATCCTCTGGACAAGGATGTGATCAAATGGTGGAATGAGAAGGTGGCCGAGATATACAGCATCATACCGGACTTTGGAGGTTTCCTGGTAAAGGCCAATTCTGAGGGACAATCGGGCCCACAGGACTACGGACGCACACATGCAGACGGTGCAAATATGATTGCCGATGCTGTGAAGCCCTATGGTGGAATAGTTATGTGGAGAGCATTCGTATATGCTGCCGAGTCTCCTGACCGTGCCAAGCAGGCCGTTGAGGAGTTCATGCCGCTTGACGGACAGTTCCGCGACAACGTGATCATCCAGATCAAGAACGGACCGGTAGACTTCCAGCCCCGCGAGCCTTTCAGCCCGCTCTTTGGACAGCTGGAGCATACCAATGTCATGGCAGAGATGCAGATTACCCAGGAGTATCTGGGACACAGCAACCATATGGTATACCTGCACCCCATGTGGAAGGAGTGCCTTGATGCTGATACCTATCAGAAGGGAAAGGGCAGCACCGTATGCGCCGAGACCCTTGGTAACGTACACGGCAACAGAACCTACAGCGCTATTGCCGGCGTAAGCAACATTGGTGACAGCGTGAACTGGTGCGGACATCAGATGGCACAGGCCAACTGGTATGCGTTCGGTCGTATGGCCTGGAACCCTGACCTGAGCTCAAAGGAGATTGTTGAGGAGTGGCTCAAGCAGACATTCACCACAGATAAGAAGTTTGTGGAGCCGGTGGCACAGATGATGCTCATTTCACGTGAGGCATGTGTCAAGTATGAGATGCCTATGGGACTGCACCACACATTCAAAGGTCCGGACCACTACGGCCCAGGCCCCTGGGACCGCTCATCACGTCCTGACTGGGAGCCTGCATACTATCACAAGGCAGCCGCTGACGGCGTAGGCTTTGACCGTACCTCAAAGACCGGTTCAAATGCCGTATCACAGTACAATGAGCCCCTGCGTTCTATCTATGACAATGTACAGACCTGCCCTGAGAACCTTATCCTCTGGTTCCACCATCTGCCTTGGGATTACAAGATGAGGAGCGGACGTACCCTATGGGATGAACTCTGCTACACATTCCAGAGCGGTATAGATGATGCACGCAGTTTCATAAAGACATGGGAGAGCGTAGAGAAATATGTTGATCCTTACCGTTATGGCCAGGTTCATGAGAAACTGGTACGTCAGGCCAAGGATGCCATCTGGTGGAGAGACGCTACCATGCTCTATTTCCAGCAGTACTCCAAGATGGAGATTCCGTCAGACTGCACAGCACCTCAGCACACCATTGATGAGCTGCGCCGTTTCCGTCTGGGAATCACCAACTATGAAACTCCGGCCCTGAACAGGCTTCCTGAGTACACTCTGGAATAAATCAGTCATGGTGACACTATTGCGATAAATATTTCTACATTTGCATTGATAAACGGATTTAATAAAAGGATTATGAAAAAATTATTGGTTATAGCTGCTGCTATTCTTTCATTCGGTGCTGCTAAGGCACAGGTTGCATATCTGGGTTATCAGGGTATATCCGGAAATACCAAAGCTGGTAGTACCACCATATGTGAGGCATATAACGGTGTGTTTGCAGGTGGAGCCTACAATTTTGACCTTTATGAGAACGTAGGCGTTCAGCCGGGACTGGAGGTTAACTTCTATACCCGTACGGAGAATAACGTGAAGGATTACTCAATGGGTCTTAGGATCCCTGTTGATTTCAACTACTGCTTTGATGTGGCAACAGACCTTAAGGTCTATTGCTTTGCAGGTCCCTCATTCTATATCGGACTTCTTCAGGAACAGGAGATAGGAGATGTCTCCACAGACCGGTATGAAGACCAGCTGACCAGATTTGCCTTTGGCGTCTCTTTGGGTGCATGGTGTGACTGGAAGGATATGCTCCGTTTGAAGGTAGGTTTTGATTTTGAACTGAACGACCGTAGCGTAACCAGCGTCAACAAATACAAGGAGAACATCTTCTCAGTATCCGTAGGTTATGTCTTTTAGTAGATAGGTTGGCATATCCGGCCGGAGGCAGCCCGTTTCCGTTAGGAAACTAAAAAAGGTGGGACAGGGACACGAGTCCCGCTTCGACACAAAAAAACAGGCGCCCGCGAGGACGCTGATAGTATAAATGTTCCTTATAGCAGTTAATCGAACGAGGAACGAGTGAGACCGGCCGGAGGCCGCTTGTTTCCGTTAGGAAACTAAAAAAAGGTGGGACAGGGACTCGAGTCCCGCTTCGACACAAAAAAACAGGCGTCCTAATGGGCGCCTGTTTTTTTGAGCCGAAGGCGGGACTCGAACCCGCGACCTACGCATTACGAATGCGTTGCTCTACCAACTGAGCTATTTCGGCCTGAACCGGGCGCAAAGGTACTCTTTTTCTGCAAAACAAATCAGATTCCATACCAAAAATGATATGGCGTAAGCCCGGCATCAAAAAAATCATGCTATAGCATGAGATTTACGCGTGCTATTTGTTTTTTTATAGTTTTTATCATATTTTTGCGCATCATATTTAACAAATTCATCTATGAAAAAGCTTTTAGTTGTCCTTACACTTGTATTGGGTATCTCTGCAGCTGCAGTAGCACAGCCCCGCGCAATCGGTGTCAGAGGTGCTTTCGGTGCCGAGATTTCTTATCAGCACAGCCTGAGTTCTAACTTTGTTGAGGCCGGCCTTGGTTTCTGGGGCGGTGGCTTCGGCGTTACCGGTGTTTATGATTTCGTACTTGCTTCACCCCAGTGGACTCCCGGTACATGGAATGTATACGCAGGTCCCGGTGCCAGCCTTGCAGTTGGTGGCGGTGTTGTAGTAGGTATCTGCGCTCAGGTAGGTCTTGAGTATACATTTGAGAGCATTCCTCTGCAGCTTTCATTGGATATGCGTCCCTCTGTTGTTACCATCAGTGAGGGTATGAGCTTCATGTCAGGTTTCTATCCTGCATTTGGTATCCGTTACGCATTCTGATTTAAGTAACGCAATATAACCTATGGCGGACTGGTCTTATCATGACCGGTCCGTCTTTTTTTCTTCTTGCGGGGGAGCAGACAACCGTATTTTTGTTAATTTTGTAGAAACTAATCAGTTAATGACTGTCAATATGAAAATCAGATCATTTGCCGTTATGGCCGTTTCAGCATTGTCTTTACTTATGGCAGGTTGCAAGGAGCACTCCGCCTCTTTGAAAGTGTGCATATTCCCGGGTGACTATCCTGATCCCACAATAATGCGTGACGGAAAGGATTTCTACATGACCCATTCCAATTTCACATATTATCCTGGACTGCTCATCTGGCACTCCACAGACCTTCTGCATTGGGAGCCTGTAGCACGTGCCGTACAGGGGCATGACTACTCAATCTACGCACCTGACTTGTGCAAGGTGAACGCCAAGTTCTACATCTATTATCCCACCAGCAGTGGTGAGAACTTTGTGGTTACGGCCGATAAGATTGAAGGCCCCTGGAGTGAGCCAATAAAGCTTGATGTAAGCGGAATAGATCCGGGTCACGCCATTGATGCCGACGGCAACCGTTACCTCTATACCAATGACGGTCATGTTGCACCTCTGTCGGCCGATGGACTCTCCATAACAGGTCCCAACCGCAAGGTATATGACCCATGGCAGTACCCGGAGGAGTGGGAGACAGAGGGTATGTGGCTTGAGTCACCCAAGATCGTCAAGCGCGGTGAGTACTACTATCTGGTTAGCGCCGAGGGCGGCACAGCAGGTCCTCCCACCAGTCACATGTGCGTGGTTGCCCGCAGCAAGTCGGTCATCGGCCCATGGGAGAACAGCCCGTACAATCCGCTCGTCCACACCTATACGGCCGATGAGGAGTGGTGGTCAAAGGGCCATGGCACACTTATTGACGATGCTGACGGCAACTGGTATATAGTTTATCATGCATATCGCAACGGTTTCCATACCCTGGGCCGAAGCACCATCATAGAGAGCGTGGAGTGGACCAATGACGGCTGGCCCGTACTGGTACAGAAGAAAGGTGCCAAGTGGAAGAACGGCGGACGCCAGGAGTATGACTACCTGCGTCACTATGAGAATCCGCTCATGTGGGCCAAGTGGGAACCCGGCTTTGACGGTGGCACCCTGATGACTACCACCGCCGTGGATGAGAAGTATGAGATATCGGCCCACTTCAAGATCGGAGAGGGCGGCCGCGCCGGTCTATACCTCTTTTATAATGAGGATGCCAACATAGGTGCAGTAGAGAGCGCAGGCCCCGATTTCTATGTACGTATCCTGAATGACCGTAACACCGCAACCGTATGGATAAGCAAGAACGGCACAGACTGGACTGTCTACTATCAGAATGCCGCAGTAGGTTCCTACCACCACAACTACTACAAAGGCTTCTTTGCCCTCCGTCCCGCCTACTTCTTAGACGGCGATGCCCACCTGGAGTCATTCACTTACAAACCCCTGTAGTTGAATGATTTAGAGCGTTATTGCTAAATTTGTTGAAAACTTATGCTCAAGGTAATTGAGGTTTGAAGGAAAAGCCGTACCTTTGCAGCATGTTAAAAAAGAAGGTCTACATAAATTGTATATCAAATCATAAGCAAACCGGTGGGACTAATGTTTCCGGTAGCTTGGTTTTTTAGAAGGAGGAATTGTTTTTTACAGTTTCTCCTTTTTTTTGGTTTTGACAGAAAGAGTTTAACAAATAACGAGAGAGAATGACAGTATCATTGATTTTGGCTGATGGCACCTGCTTTAAGGGTGAATCTTTCGGCTATGAACATCCTGTAAGCGGCGAGTTGGTATTCAACACCGCCATGGCAGGTTATCCTGAGCTTCTGACTGAGCCTGCTTCACGCGGTCAGCTCATTGTAATGACCTATCCGGTCATTGGTAACTATGGTATCCAGCCCATGACTCCCGATGAGTTTGGACTGCCCACAAACGCCGAGAGCTCTGAGGCTCAGGCACGTGCTCTTATAGTAAGTGAGGTGAGTGATTTCTACAGTCACTGGAACGCCAAGGAGTCACTTGCTGAGTGGATGAAGCGCAATAAGATTGTAGGTGTTATGGGCGTTGATACCCGTGAGCTTACCAAGCATATCCGCAACCACGGCAGCATGACCGCAAAGATTGTGTTTGACGGTAAGACCAAACCTGAGGAGTACGCTTACACAAACCTGCTCCCCGAGGTATCTGTGAAGGAGCCTGTAACCTACAACGAGGGTGCATCAAAGAAGGTGGTGCTGGTAGACTGCGGCGTAAAGGCCGGAGTGGTACGCTGCCTCATCAACGAGGATCTTGAGGTAGTACGTGTGCCTTGGAACTATGACTACAGCAAGATTGAGATGGACGGTCTGGTAATATCTGACGGTCCCGGCAACCCCAGCTACTGCAGTGAGGTTGTAACCAAGTTGCAGAAGTTCATGGCCAAGAATGATACTCCTATCCTGGGTATCGGTATGGGATGCCTGCTGCTGGGTCTTGCCGGCGGTATGGATACATACAAGCTCAAGTTCGGTCATCACAGCCAGAACCAGCCGGTGATACTGGCAGGTACCGAGCGCTGCTACATCACCACACAGAACCACAACTACGCTATCCGCGAGGATTCAGTGGTTGGTCAGTGGAAGGTATACCTCAAGAACCTGAATGACGGTTCTGTTGAGGGCATCTACAACACACGCAAGCCCTGGGTTGGCGTGATGTTCCACTCAGAGAGCGATCAGGTGAACACTGACGCCAAGTTTATTTACGATGATTTTGTTTCAAAACTCTAACACCCCGCTACTATGGCATTGAAGAAATACAAGAAAGTGCTGCTCCTGGGATCAGGCGCACTCAAGATAGGTGAGGCCGGCGAATTCGATTACTCAGGCTCACAGGCCCTTAAGGCCCTTAAGGAGGAGAACATCGAGACCATCCTCATTAACCCTAACATCGCTACAGTACAGACCAGCGAGGGTGTAGCTGACAGAGTTTATTTCTACCCTGTAACCCCGTTCTTTGTTGAGAAGGTGATTGCCAAGGAGCGTCCCGATGCAATCCTGCTCGCATTCGGTGGCCAGACCGCTCTGAACTGCGGTGTCGCCCTGGAGCAGAACGGTGTTCTGGACAAATATAAGGTAAAGGTTCTGGGTACCCAGGTTAAGGCCATCATGGACACCGAGGACCGCGACCTCTTTATCAAGCGTCTGGATGAGATAGGCGTACAGACCATCAAGAGTCACGCCGTAGAGACTATGGACGATGCACGCGCAGCTGCACGTGAGCTGGGTTACCCGGTTATCATCCGTTCTGCATACGCTTTGGGCGGTCTGGGTTCAGGTTTCTGCGACAATGAGGAGGAACTGAACAAGCTGGCCGAGAAGTCATTCTCATTCTCACCGCAGATCCTGGTTGAGAAGAGCCTCAAGGGCTGGAAGGAGATTGAGTTCGAGTGCGTGAACGATAAGAGCGGCAACTCAATCATCGTCTGCTCAATGGAGAACTTTGACCCGCTGGGTATCCACACCGGTGAGAGTATCGTGGTTGCTCCTACACAGACTCTGACAAATCACGAGGTTCATAAGCTTGAGGAACTGACCATCCGCATAGCACGTCATATAGGTATAGTAGGTGAGTGCAACATCCAGTTCGCATTCGACCCGCAGAGCGAGGAGTACCGCGTTATCGAGGTTAACGCCCGTCTGAGCCGCTCATCGGCCCTGGCATCAAAGGCTACAGGTTATCCTCTGGCATTCGTTGCCTGCAAGCTGGGTCTGGGTTACAACCTGTTCGAGCTTAAGAACTCCATCACCAAGACCACAACAGACTTCTTTGAGCCCTCTGTTGACTATGTAGTCTGCAAGATACCGCGTTGGGACCTCTCTAAGTTCCACGGCGTTGACCGCGAGATCGGTTCATCAATGAAGTCTGTAGGTGAGGTTATGTCCATTGGCCGCAGCTTTGAGGAGGTTATCCAGAAGGGTATCCGTATGATAGGCCAGGGCATGCACGGATTCGTTGAAAACAAGAACATTA
>Ga0310786_10010999_pt1 | contig 11320 bp, 10 predicted proteins | sample AusTroGonzalo_MG_FD_203881 | JGI IMG/M metagenome (GOLD analysis project Ga0310786, IMG submission 203881) | Bovine rumen microbial communities from tropical cattle in Woodstock, Queensland, Australia - Gonzalo_03 (v2) (version 2) | ecosystem: Host-associated > Mammals > Digestive system >... | reverse complement strand
GCGAAATGCCTCAATATGCGAACCGTGGCAGAAGGTGTGGAAGAAAAGGATCAGGTGGATTTCCTGGCTAAGCAGGGTTGCGATATGATCCAGGGATTCTACTTCGCAAAGCCTATGCCTAAGGAAGAATATATGGGCAGGATGACAGTTGCAGAGACGACTGCAGAAGCAGAAGCATCCGGAGCAGAACCATCCGGAGCAGAACCATCAGAAGAAAAAATCCCGGGAGTAGAAGCCCCCGAGATTGTGGTAGCGGATACGGAGCCGGTTACTTCTCCTCAAGAAGAGGCTCCACAAACTTCTTTATAAAATCAATGCGATCTTTCGCTCTTGGTTGGAAAAGCGACGTAATGGCTACTACCATTTGTTTATCGCGACTGACGTAAATGATATTGCCGCCATCACCCATGGCGGCAAAACCATGGTCGCTTTCTCCAATCCACCATAAGTAGCCGTATGGGAGGTTTAGTCTCTTCCAACGGCTATGTTCCGTTGTACTTTCTTTTACCCATTTCTCGGACACGATCTGCTGTCCATTCCAAACCCCACCATTGAGATACAACTGACCGATCTTTGCCATATCCATGGGTGAGAGTGTGAGTCCCCATCCGGCGGTGTGTACTCCTGTGGGACCGGCCACCCATCCGCTTCGGTCCGTAGCTTTATAGAACTCCATCTGCTCTTCCTTATTGTGGAAGGTAAGGGTCTTTTCCACGGTGATCCCCAGAGGTGTAAATAAATTTTCAGTTGCAAATTCTAAGACGGACTTTCCGGTTGCTTTTACCAGGATGCCGGATAGTACATCCGGTCCTACGATGGGAGCATATCGGAATTCACCGATTTTCCCCTTGCCTCCCATCTTGTCTAAAGAAAACTGCACCCAGTCCGCGCTGGTAAAATATTTTACGTAGGGATTGAATTTGAATTTATAGGGCACTGTCATTGTGAGGATGTCTTTGATGGTGATCTCAGGTAATGTCTTTTCCCCTCTCTTGGGAATATAATCCGGGAAAAAGTCAAGGACCTTCTCATCAATGCTCTTTAAGTACCCTTGATCTATGGCAATTCCGAAAAGGATGGATAGAATACTTTTGGTTGCAGAAAAAATGTGAATCCGATTGGCTTCGGTAAAGTCGTTATAATAATTCTCATAAACGGTCTGGCCATTTTGAAGGATGACCATACCCGTCATATTGTTATAATCTTCGCGGATCGCGCGCTCCATGTTTTGGATCAGTTCCTGTTTCATTACTACCTCCTAATTGTGTGACTTAACGGGGTAATAAACTTCGGTAATGTTATCGGCGGGAGATTGAATCTGGGACGGGTCGGTCACATAGACTTCGAACAAGGCTCCATTACAGATCAAGCCTTCTTTTTCCGCCCATTTGATCTGCTTGGTGTAAACGGAAGACAGCTCGGAATACTCGCCGCGAACCACGGTTTTCAGGCAAAGTCCCGGGGTAAAATCCCTGGTGCCTTTGACATACTCAGCCACGGGAATGGCGAATTCCGTATCCAGACCGGAAGGACTGTACTCTGCATCATGGAACAATACCATGGGTGCTCCTGTCATTGTCAGTCTGTCTACTGCGATGCGCTTAAACAGCGAACCGAAATTCTTGCGATAAGCTTCCGGAAAGACCTCCGCCTGAACCTTTTCACGGACATACAAAAGATTCATCTTAGGCATATCCGCTAATGTCACATCAATATCATCCAGATAGGACATAACGGACCGGCCCTGCTCAATGGCAGATATATCTGTCTGCAGCTGGGATAAGAGCTTGCCGTAGTTACGCATCTCATTTTCCAGTTCTTTTTGCTTGCGAAGAAAAGCCTCATGCAGATCATCACTTTTATCTGCACCGGATTGCAAAAAGGCTTTGATCTCATCTAAAGAAAAAGAATAAGCTTTCATACGGTTGATGAAAAGAATGGTCTCCAGTTGCTCAATGGCATAGTAACGATAGCCGCTCTCGGGATTGATCTCGCCGGGCCTTAATAGACCGATTTCGTCATAATAGCGAAGGGTCTTGGCAGACACCTTACAGATGTTTGAAAATTCTCCAATGGATAACATGGCGCGCCTCCTTGTTATTACCAAGTTTAGCTTAAGTATAAACCTTCCAGTAAGGGGAAAGTCAAGGGGAATATGAGGCAGAAGTTTTTTGGTGAGAATGCCAATAAATGAATGAACCAGGAATGTCGATAACATCTTTAAGTGTTGGTCGTGGGGAGCGACAGGTTGGGAAATAATAATTATTTGGGGTGTTCGTGTACGGATACGGCATAGGAAGAAAGGAGTCTTGTTATGGGTAGGAAGCATGGAACTATTTGTGGAAGAATATTTGCTACGCTATTGAGTTTGGCCTTGATTTTGAACGGAATAGTTTGGAGGCCTGTCATTGCATTTGCAACGGGAGAAGAACAGGGAAATAGTGAAAATGCAAAAGTTACCAATCTATCTTGGAAAGAGGGTAGCACTGCAACTGCAACCTGGGACGCTTTCGAAGGCGCAAACTATTATGAAGTGGAAGTGTTTGTTTATTACGAAGATAAATTGGTTGGATCTGATAAAACCGGTACATATCAAGCTTGGAAACAAAATAAAGAGTTTCAAAACTACGTAGTTGATAACGTTAGGGGTTGATTGATTGCATTGGCTTGCAACGATTCGCATTTGCCGGTGAGGAGAGGAGTTGTGAACAATGGAAAAATACTATAAAGCTTTGGAAGTTGAAAAACACTATTTGATGAATGCTGGTGGGAAAAAGTATAAAATCAACAACGGAAAACTTTTGTCCAATGATAAAACTTCTTTTACCTATGTATTTGACCTTGAGGCTGAACTGTTTATCGCGGATGATACGCCAGTATCTATTATGCCACAATCCAAGTTGGGAGAGAAAGTATCCGGAAGCGTGTTAATGTGCGAAGACTTCCAAATCGTTTTAGTGTGTAATTCAGACATGGGAACGACCGTGGGCAGTGCAGAGTTAAGCGTCGAACCATGGAAATTATTGGAGGCTTTACAAGAAAGGCTTAATCATAAAATAACCTTTAGCAAAATGGCAACGGAATTTACTGGAAATGGACCGGGGCTGGCAACGGGTGATCCGATTGAAAGAATACCGAGAGGTCAAAAAGCCGTAATAGAGAAAGCAATGAAGGAGCCCATAACAATAGTGTGGGGCCCTCCAGGGACGGGAAAAACCCATACCATGGCAGAGATTGCCATTGATTTTCTGGAGCAGAAGAAATCCATACTTATAGTGTCTCACAGCAATGTTTCTGTTGATGGCGTTGCAAAGAAAATATATGAGATGCTGGTCGACAAAGAAAAGGCAGAGTGGCTTAAAAAGGGAAAGGTCCTGAGATATGGATATGTTAGGGATGAAGAACTGGGGCGAAATCCTTATGTAAATTCTTTCTTGTATGCCGTAAAGCAAAACTTGGAGCTTGATAAAAAACTGGAAGCGCTTTTGCAAAAACAGGCCACAATCAAGAATATGGCTGGCAGTATGATTAGCCAACAACTATTGGAAATACATAAAGAGATTAAGAAAATTCGAAGCGAAATTCGACTAGAAGAACAAAAGTATGTTACAAATGCAAACGTCGTGGCTACAACCATTTCAAAGGTTGTAATAGATAAGTTATTCGAAGAGAAAAAATACGACGTCGTGATGTTTGATGAAGTTAGTATGGCGTATGTTCCTCAGGTTGTATGCGCGGCGACCTTTGCAAAGGAGCATTTGATTTGCGTGGGTGATTTTATGCAGCTGCCGCCCATTGCACAATCTGAGGCAAAAAAAATCCTTTGTGAGGACATCTTTACGTATTTGGGAATTAACAGAGACGGGGAGCCGTATTATCATCCCTGGCTTGTAATGCTCGATGAACAAAGAAGAATGCATCCGGCGATCTCAGAGTTTGCCATTCGCCATGTTTATAAGAATCTGTTGAAAAACCATGAGAGCGTGTATAAGAGCCGAGAACACATTGTAAACAGTTATCCATTTTATGGTAAACCAATAAGTTACGTGGACTTGACGGCTTGCTTCTGCGTTGCGTCCAAAAATGATGATAATTCCAGGTTCAATGTGTTAAGTGCGCTGGTATCTTTTGCTCTTGCCATCAAGGCAGAGGCGGAGAATGAGAAAGTAAGCATTATAACTCCTTATGCAGCGCAAACCAGAATGATTAGGGCCATTATTCAAGATTACAGGCAGTATGCAAAAACAAACATTAGGTGTGCGACAGTTCATCAATTTCAAGGATCTGAAAGTGATGTCATAATATTTGATGCCGTGGAAAGCTTTCCGGGTGAGACGACGGGATTTCTCATGGGAAAGGATAAAAACACAATCAAAAGACTCATAAATGTGGCGGTAACAAGAGCCAGGGGCAAGTTAATAATCGTGGGAAATGCTCGATTCTGGGATAAAGCTTTTGGCAATAGCAAACATACATTTTGGTGCCTGCAAAAGTATGTGATTGATAATGGATACCATGTAAGTTTTAAGCACAATGCAATTGCAGACATGGTTGATGGATTCAATCTGGGAAAGGGTATTAGTTTCTTCAAAAGTAATGAGAAGTATGCTGATCTATTGATTCATGACATTGAAAATGCAAAAGAAGAGGTCATAATATCATTACCAAATGGCGAGCTTGATGAAGACTTAAAAGATAAAGTTTGCAAGGCGATTATTTGTGCAAAAAAGGGAACGGCAAGAGTAAGAATAAAGTCTAATGAATATGAAAAGCTTCCAGAAAAACTGAAGGAGTTCAGTTGGGGAACGACTAATGCCTTTTTTCCCGTAATCGTGATTGATGGAAATATTACCTGGTATGGCGCACCCGGAGCCAAGTGGGTGTTTACGATGAAACCGAAGGGGGGATCAGTGCTGTCCTTTTCTGCAGTAGTGAAAATCACCGCACGCATAGAGGGAAAGTTCACTTGTGACATGCTGTCTTCACTGGCAAATTTACCATATATTATTGATGAGAACGGCGACAAAAAAACCCTTAAGGAAAAAAGCGCAGATGTTAAAGTTGTCGGTTCTGTTGCCAAAGGCACGGGAGTAACTGGATTGGCAGCATGGGTATTGGAGAATATAAAATGCTCTGGATGTCACAAGCCCATCAAGATGACAAAAGGAAAAAGCGGAAAGACTATTTTGTATTGTAATGTTTGTAAAAAAACGGAGCTTTTAAGCGTATATGAAGTGAATCATTATATAACGACTAACCATGTTAAATGTCCTAAACATGGGAAGCTGCTTGAAGCGAAAGTAGGAAAGTATGGTTTATATATTAAGTGCCCTTGGGGAGATTACTATAAGCCGGAAGACATATAAGTTGTCAATATAATACGGGAAAACGGATGAAATGGAACGCTTTGTTTGCCGATGAAATCGTTTAAGGTCTGGTACCTGAATGGACTAATGCATGAGGAGGAAAAGAGTATGGCATTAATAGTTTGTCCGGAATGCGAAAACAAAATTAGTGAATATGCTCCTGCATGTCCTTATTGTGGTTGCCCAATGTCAGTGATTCAAGATTTAATTATAAAAAGGCAGCTAGAAGAAGAGGAAAAAAAGAACAGGAACGCCTAAGAAAGGAAGCTGAAGAGAGAGCTCGCCAGGAAAGAATTGAAGAAGAACAGAGACAGAAAAAGAAAGAGAAGAATTAAGACGACTTCAAGCCGAGGAAGAACGGAAAAGACAACTAATGGAATGGGAACGGCAAAGAGAACTCGAGCAGGAAAAGCTGAAGTTGGAAAAAGAAGAGATTAAAAAGTATAAAACATTGGAAGGGAATATTGTTATTAGTGTAGGACTGTTTGGCCACTCTGGAGATGAAGAAGTATGGGACGGCATGGATGAAGGAACGCTTTCCAAGACCAAGAAAATGTTGGATGACATGCATAAGCGCAAGGATCAGTCTGTAAGGGAGATTCTTTTGAAGCAGATCAGGGCACTGATTTGAATAAATGTATCGCTTTTGTCCGTACATTGACTCATAATATGGGTAAAAGAAAGGGGCGTGATGATATGGCAGCTAAATCAGCAAATCTTTATGCAAGAATAGAGCCGGATGTTAAAGAACAGGCTGAGGGAATTCTGGCTACTTTGGGGATCCCGGCATCTAATGCTATCAATATGTTTTATAAGCAGATCATTCTAAATAGGGGGCTTCCGTTTGAGGTAAAGATTCCAACTGCGAGACCTGTTGATATTTCAAGAATGAACGCAGAGACTTTGGACATGGAACTTGAGAAAGGATATGCGGATATGCAAGCAGGGCGTACCAAATCTGCATCTCAGGTTTTTGCGGATATCCGAAGGGATTACAATGTATGAAATATGATGTTACCTATACGGAGTAGGCTGAGAACGATCTTCGCGGTATCTTTGAGTATATAGCATTTGAGCTTCTTTCGCCTGAGAATGCAGCCGGACAGCTTGACCGGATCGAAGAAAAAATCCTTTCCTTGGGAGAGTATCCGGAGAAGTTCCGGCAATATGAAAGAGAGCCCTGGAAGAGTCGAAATACACGAGTTGTGCCTGTTGATAATTATGTTATTTTCTATATCCCCGATAAGACAAAGAAATTGGTTACAGTGATTCGGGTTATGTATTCCGGAAGAGATGTAGATAAGCCGCTTGATGAATTTACAAAGTTATAATCATAAATCCTATGAGGCGTATGAGACATTTGGTTTCATACGTCTTTTCTTTTTTAGGTAAAAATAGAAGTAAAATTGACCGAAGTTTCCGTGTCTGATATAATTGTGGGAGATATTTTGGAAGAGCTGCGGTAAATATATCTTTAATTGAAACGAATATAAGAATAGTTTTAGAAAGATATATCACAATTGAATTGTTGGGGGGTGCGCATGAAACTATTGATCAAGGAGCTTCGCGAAGCAAAAGGATATACGCAGAAGGAATTGGCGGATTTGATGCAGGTTTCCTTCCAGACCGTCAGCAAGTGGGAAAACGACGTAAACTATCCCGACATCACGCAGATCCCTAAGCTTGCGGACGTTTTTGGCGTCAGTGCAGACGTTCTGCTTGGCATGAAACCGCTGCACGAAGAAGGGATGGCAATCAAGTACGACGAGGTGGAATACTGGAAGCAAAAGCGCGACGTGATCAAGGTTTGGAAGAAGTTCTATTGGAACGAGGATTATTTTCAGTTTTTGGTCAGGGACGTTTGGAACCTTTCCAAACCCATGGACGTTTTGGACTTCGGGTGCGGATACGGGTATTTGGGAAGCCTTCTTTTGCCGCTGCTTCCAAAGGGAAGCACCTATTCCGGTATCGAGCTGGACGGGGGCCAGATCGAAGAGGCGAAGGCCTATTTTTCCAAGACAAATTATGAGACCGAATTTTTCCAAGAGAATATTTATGAGTTTGCGCCCAAGAAAAAATACGACCTAGTCGTTGCACTGTTCCTTTTATCCAACGTACAAAACCCGCAGGCCGTGCTCGAGAAGATGAAGAGTGCCTTAAAGCCGGGCGGGATGATCCTGCTCATGGATGCCAACGAAGAGGTGGAACAGGCAGGATACTATTCCGGGCTGGAACGACAAGAGAGCGGTATGCGGCAGCCTGACCACGTCCCCCTGTGGGAGGATGAGCTGGCACGCGGCCAGCGCGATTATCGCATGGGAACCAAGCTTCCGTACCTCTTAAAGCAAGCCGGATTTCAAAACGTCCAGGCGCGCATCAGCGACCAGGTCATGATCTATGAGCCCTCTGATCCCGCGAAGAAGGAGCGGAACGAGGATTTCCGCTACGTGTATTCCAAGCATGACGCACGGCAGGGCGGCGTTGGCTATTTCTTGAACCATGGCTACAGCCTGCAGCGGGCAAACGAAGTGATCGACTTCTATCAAAGGACCAGCGACTACTTTGACAGGGAGGATTCCATTGCAGTAAAGACGGCGGGGGTATATTTTGTCTATGCAAATCTATGATAAAACAATTGTAGTTCGAAGCGCAACCTGCGACGCATCGCCGGAAGAGGTGGGGTATGACGCAGAGCGGCTTCGCTTTCTAAATCATCATATTCAATCCTTGATCGACGAAAAGAGGATCTGGTCCGGCAGCTACTGCCTTTGGAAGAACGGCAAGGTGTTTGCGGATGCGGCCATCGGCGAGCTGGCATGTCCGTGGATGGGGCGCACTGCGTTTGAGCCGGACACGTTATTCGAAATCCAGTCCGTCGGAAAAGTTTTCACGGCCCTGGCAATCCTTAAGCTTATGGAGGACGGCAGGCTGTATTTGGATCAGCCGGTAAGGGAGTGGATTAAGGAGTTTGACGAGGGTGATTTCCGAGAGATCAAGATCCTCCACTTGCTAACGCACACCTCCGGCATCTGCGCGCTGGAAGGGTCTTACCCGCAGGATGAGCGGCGCTGGTGGGAGCAGATGGACGAGTCCGATCCGGAGCATACCTGGCTGGCAGCAGTCGTAAAGACGGGACTTCACGCGAAGCCGGGAGAAAAGTGGATTTATTCCGTCGTAGCCTATATGATCCTTGGCGAGATCATCAAGCGCGCCTCCGGCATGGAAGCGGAGGAGTACGTGAAGAAATTTATTATCCAGCCTTGCCGGATGGCAGATACGCACTGGAGAAAGGATGCGACGGAGGCGCAGCTTCGAAGATACAACGTGGCAAACGAGACGGACCTCGCGATGGTAAGGGCGGCAGAGCAGTTCGGGATCCAAAGGATGGCGGCGCCGACATATCCGACGTGGCCGGGCATTCCGGACATGGCAGGGGGACAGACCTCAACCTGCAGGGAAATGATGCACCTTGCGGAAATGATCCTTCGCGGAGGCAACTATCGCGGGCAGAGAGTCCTTGGAAAGAATGCGCTGTCACTTCTTTGGACAAACCTGATCCCAGAGCACGTAAGGGACGTAAGCTTTGGCAGAAATGCGGGGATCCGCTATGGCGCCGGCATGCCGATCTACTCGGCGGAATATGACAGGGAGCAGATCCTTACGGAGGGCACCATCTATCATGAGGGCGCCGGGACGAGCGTTTTCCTGGTGGACCGGAAGGAGGATTTCGCCGCGATGTTCCAAACCAGCTTTCGCAAGGAATTCGACTGGGATTATCGCGCGGTAAAAGGCATGGCCTCCATCATCTGGTCGGGCCTTAAATAAAGCATGTTTGGGTCACGGGACGCGTCAAAAAACGTCTTCGTGACCCCCCAATTCGCGCGTAGGGCGAATATTTCTCGAGAATGCCGTTATTGGAAGGCGGCACTAGATGCGATACACTCTTTTTAGCAGGAAAGGAGTGTGTTTCGGATGGAAAGAAAAAGCACAAGGAAGTATCGATTGCTTCAGAACGTGGCATACGTATATCAAGGAGTGGCAAAGCACAAACCGTATTTGATCGGGTTACTTGTGCTTGCCATTTTTTGCAGTGCGGGAAGTAAGTTTATCTGGCTGTTTCTGGGAAAATACCTGGTGGAATACGTGGGAGAAGGAATCCCGCTGGAAGAGCTGATCCGCTTGGTATTACTCCTTACGGGATGCAACGTGCTTTGCATGATCGGTCAGAACGCGGTGAGCTTTGGCAAGGAGCCGGCGGCGTTTTACGTAAGGCCCATGTTTATGCTGGAGCGGAATAAAAAGAGCATCGCCCTGTTTTATGAGAACATGGAAAACCGACAGGTTCTGGACATGCTGGAGAAGTCGAAGGAGGCGACGAGAAACGTTGACGTTGGGATCGAGGGGATCATCCGGTTTACCATTGATTTTTGCACCCACGTGTTTACCTGCGTTTTCGCAGTGTTTCTTCTTTGCAGGATCAGCATTTTGATGGCCATCGGCGTCCTTTTGTTTGGCGTTTTGACGTACCTTTCCGTGGACCGCGCCACAAGGAAGGAAAAGATCCTTACAAACGATGAGGTGGTCCGGGAAAAGCGGGAACTGGAATACTTTAAGAAGGTCAGCACGGACTTTGCCTATGGGAAGGACGTACGGTTATTTCGACTGACGGAAAAGCTCCTTGGAACGCAGGAGGGCCTGCAAAAAATCCTTAACAAAAAGGTCTGCAAGGCAAGACTGGAATGGCTAAAGAGCGACCTCATTGGAAACGTCATGGAGCTCCTTCGGGAAGGGTGCTTTTACGGGCTTCTCATTTATTTGATCCTCCAAAATCAGCTCGGCATCGGCGACTTTTTGCTCTACGCAGGGTGCGTTCGAAACCTTGCGGAGGCCTTTCAGATATTGATGAAAACCTTTGCAAAGCTTCGTAAGTGCAGCGCGGAGGTGAATGACTACAGGGCCTATAATGAATTCTGTGACGCGCAGCCCGAAGGGGAAAAGGACGTTCCGAGAGAGGCCGAATATCACTTTACGTTTGAGAACGTTTCCTTCCGCTATCCGGGCAGGGAGGAATACGCGCTAAAGAACCTAAATCTAACCCTGCCATTCAAGGAAAAGCTCGCAGTGGTCGGCCTCAACGGCGCAGGAAAGACCACGTTTATCAAGCTCCTTCTAAAGCTTTACCAGCCGACGGAAGGGCGGATCCTCCTAAACGGCGTGGATCTTCGGGACATACGAACGGAGGATTATTATTCCTTGTTCGCACCGGTCTTTCAGGACTTGGAATTATACGCCATCACCCTGGCGGAAAACGTTTCCATGAAGTCGGCGGAGGAAACGGATGAGGAGCGCGTCAGGGAGTGCCTCGGGCGGGCCGGATTAGGAGAGAAGCTGAAGGAATGGCCCAAGGGAATGCAGACGCCGATGCTTAGGATCCTGCATAATGACGGGATTTTGCTCTCCGGCGGGGAAAAGCAGAAGATGGCGCTTGCCAGGGCGCTGTACAAGGATGCGCCCATCGTTGTGTTGGATGAACCGACGGCCGCGCTGGATGCGCGCGCGGAGAGTGAGACCTATGAGCGGTTTGACTCCTTTGTGCATGGAAAGACTGCGGTTTACGTATCGCACCGCCTTGCCAGCACGCGTTTCTGTGACCGCATAGCCATGTTTGAGGGCGGCGAGCTTGTGGAATACGGTTCTCACGAGGAACTGATGGAACGCCGCGGAAAATACGCGCACCTGTTTGAGATTCAGGCGCAGTATTATCGGGAGGAGGAAAACCATGAAAACGTTGCTTGCTAGCCTTAAGGGAAGCGGGATGGTATGTGCCTACTTTTATCGCTTTGCGACGAGGGAGAAGCCGAAATACCTTGCTCTTCTCATTATGAACGTAGTATTACTTTCAGGTCTGCCGTTTCTTGGAATTCTCATTCCGAAGCGCATGATCGAAGAGCTTA
>Ga0310786_10010998_pt1 | contig 11320 bp, 8 predicted proteins | sample AusTroGonzalo_MG_FD_203881 | JGI IMG/M metagenome (GOLD analysis project Ga0310786, IMG submission 203881) | Bovine rumen microbial communities from tropical cattle in Woodstock, Queensland, Australia - Gonzalo_03 (v2) (version 2) | ecosystem: Host-associated > Mammals > Digestive system >... | reverse complement strand
AGACACTGACAAACATTTTTTAACTTTTTTATATATTTTTCTGCAATTTTATTCTTTACCACGAATTATCCTTCACACAGAGGACATATTTTATTTCATACAGAAATATTTCTGCTTCATCTGATTAATCACCCCAAAGGGGTATGTTTATTTTCACAAGCCCGCTGCGCGAGCGATTCAACAGATTCTCCACAGATTAGTTTCTGTATTTTGAATACGAATCTCACTAATCGCACGAATGTTTCTTTATTCGTTAGATTAGTGAGATTAGTGTTCAAAAATAATTTATATTTTTTCTGTGTTTTCTGTGATTTGACTACGTCGAGCTAAAGGTTCTGTGTGAACTTAAAATTATCTTTCTGCGAGAACTACTTCCCACCACGTCGGAACTCTGCACACACTATCGCAGTGGCAATAGCGACATTCAGCGACTCGGAAGTCTCGCGTCCCTCGGGATAGTTGGGGATGTAGAGCCGCTCGGTGACGTGGGCCTCCACCTCGGGGGAGACGCCCTTGCCCTCGTTGCCCATTACGATGAGCCCGCGGTTCTCCAACGTCTTGCCATAGAGGTTGTCGCCGTCGAGGAAGGTGCCATAGACAGGAATTCCTTCGTCAAGGGAGGCGAGCATCTCGGGCAAATCAACATAGTGAACCTGCACATGGGCGATGCCACCCATCGTGGCCTGCACAGTCTTGGGATTGAAGATGTCGGCACATCCGCGCGAACAGAAGATGTGCTCGATGCCGAACCAGTCTGCCAGACGGACGATGGTGCCGAGATTGCCTGGGTTCTGCACATCGTCCAGCGCAAGGCAAAGCCCCTCGCTCGTCACGGCATTGACATCCACAGCATACGTGGGCTGACGGAAAATGGCCAAAACCTGCTGGGGGGTCTCCTGGAAACTGATTCTGCGCAGCTCGTCGTCGGTCACGACATCCATGTCCACTCCCTTGAGGGCTTCGGCATGACGCTCCGCCCATTCCTGCGTGGCTGCCACATACACACAGGGGAACACGCCGAGCAGATCGCCCACCAGTTTGTGACCCTCTGCCACGAACACACCATCCGCCTTTCGATACTTCTTCATCTCAAGCGAACGCACGTACTTGATTCTGTTCTTGCTAATCATTCTGCATATTTTTGTACAAAGGTACAAATATTTGGAGAATTTATTCGTACCTTTGCAAATATTTTGTGAATTTCGACCGTGAAACCCCGTCTTCTTTACATATATATATATATAGGACTGCTGAGCATGATGATGGCATCGTGCTCGGTGGAGAAGTATATCCCCGAGGGGGAGCACATGCTGACGGGGGTGGCGGTGACGTGCGACGACCCTGAGGTGATGAAGACCTACATGCTGGGCGACTATGTGGTGCAGCAGACGAACTCGAAGTGGTTTGGCGCCCGAGTGCCGCTGAAAATCTTTATGCTGTCTGGCACGGACACGACGAAACGCTCCTGCCGATTCTGGCGGAAACTGGGTGAGGCGCCCGTACTCTATGACAGCGTGAAGGCGAACCGCACGATGAGCGACATCACGCAGGTGCTGAACAATGCGGGATACATGAAGGCAGAGGTGGAGGAGTTCAAGATGATCAAGGGCAAGAAGATGAAGGTGCTCTACAACGTGCATCCGAAGGAGCGCTACACCCTGAGGAAGGTGGAGCGCATCGTGCAGGACAAGGGACTGCGGGACTTCATCTTGGTGGAGGACACGGCCAACTCCCTGCTGAAGCCCGGACTGCCCTTCGAGGTGACCGCCCTGAACGGAGAGCGCAACCGCATCGCTGCCCATCTGCGAAACAACGGCTACTACAAATTCACGAAGGAGGACATCCGATTCAGTGCCGACACGGCGCGGAACTCGACGGAGGTGGATGTGATGATGCGTGTGACCCTGCAGCAAGATAACGGACGCACGGCGGCAACGGAACACAAGCAGTACACCATCGGCACGGTGAAGTTCCTGACCGACGTGGCCAATCCCAACGAACCCATCGACAGCATCCACTACAAGGACTACGACTTCCTCTATCAGAAGGACCTGCATTTCCGCAAGCGTCTGCTCATCAGCCATTCATTGATCAAGCCCAACCAGCTCTATAACGACAGTCACTACCGTCGCACCTACACCAACTACACACGCTTGGGGGCCATCGCCTTCTCCAACATCAACCTGACGGAACGTCCTGGCACGGACACCCTCGATTGCAGCATCGTGGTCAATCATGCCAAGCCCCACTCCTTCGGCTTCGATGTGGAGGCGACCAACTCCGCCGGCGACTTGGGTGCCGCCCTCTCCACCTCCTATCAGAACAAGAACCTCTTCCGTGGTTCCGAGGCATTCATGTTCAAGATTCGCGGCGCCTACGAAGCCATCTCCGGCCTGGAGGGCTATGAAGGCAACAACTATGTGGAAATTGGTGCCGAATCCACTCTGGGATTCCCAGCCTTCCTCTTCCCCTACGTGAAACGCGAATGGGGTACGGCACATAACGCCACCTCCGAAATCGCCCTGCAATACAACCTGCAAAACCGCCCCGAATTCCAGCGCCGCGTACTGACCGCTGCATGGCGCTACCGATGGAACAGCATCAACCAGCACAACCAGCACCGCTTCGACCTGCTGGAAGTGAACTATGTCTATATGCCCTGGATATCGAGGACATTCAAGGAGCAATACCTGGACTCTCTCGGTAAGACCAATGCCATCCTGAAGTACAACTACGAGAACCTGCTCATCACCAAAATGGGCTACACCTACTCCTACAATTCTTTGGGAGCACGGGAACAGACCTACGGCAAGAATGCCTACACCATCCGCTTCAACATCGAGACCTCGGGCAACATCCTCAGCCTCGCCAACCACGTGATGAATGGCAAGAAGAACGACGACGACCAATACACCTTCTGCAACATCGCCTATGCCCAGTATGTGCGTGGCGACTTCGACTTCTCCAAGAGCTTCCGCATAGACAAGAACAACTCTGTGGCCTTTCATGGAGCCTTGGGCATCGCCTATCCCTACGGCAACTCCAACCAGCTGCCCTTCGAGAAGCGCTACTTCGCCGGTGGTGCCAACAGCGTGCGTGGATGGTCTGTACGTTCCCTCGGTCCTGGTGGTTACAACGGAAAGGACAAGGGCATCAACTTCCTCAACCAGTCGGGTGACCTCAAACTGGACCTGAGCCTCGAATACCGTGCCCAACTCTTCTGGAAGTTCAGTGGCGCCGCCTTTGTCGATGCGGGTAACATCTGGACCATCCGTGCCTACAAGGATCAGCCTAACGGCGAATTCAAGTTTGGCAGGTTCTGGAAACAAATCGCCATGAGCTACGGTATCGGTCTCCGCATGGATGCCAACTTCTTCATCGTCCGCTTCGATGCCGGTATGAAAGCCATCGACCCTGCCTACACTGGCAGTGACCACTACCCCATCCTCCACCACGACTTCGACCGCGACTTTGCCTTCCACTTTGCTGTGGGACTGCCGTTCTAAGGAGGAGAAAAGCAGAAATCTTCGGTTTCTTGCATTCAGATGACCGCTGTTTGGAAAAAAATCACTATCTTTGCAAAAGAAATAACAAAACACATATATTATATGTACAGAACACATACGAATGGGGAGTTGAGACTCTCCGACGCAGGCAAGCAAGTGACGCTTGCCGGATGGGTGCAGCGCACAAGAAAGATGGGTGCGCTGACCTTTGTTGATTTGCGTGACCGTTACGGCATCACGCAGCTGGTGTTTAACGAGGAAACGAACGCACCCTTGTGCGAACGTGCCAACAAGCTGGGACGTGAATTTGTGATTCAGGTGAATGGCACTGTGGCTGAGCGTTACAGCAAGAACAAGAACATCCCGACGGGTGACATCGAGATTGAGGTGAGTGAGCTGACGGTGCTGAACGAATCCATCACCCCACCCTTCACGATTGAAGACCAATCGGATGGTGGTGATGACCTCCGCATGAAGTACCGCTATCTGGACTTGCGCCGCAACCCTGTTCGCAAGAATCTGGAACTGAGACACAAGTTCTGCATCGCTGTGCGCAACTATCTTTCCAACCTCGGTTTCCTCGAGGTGGAGACTCCTATGCTCATCGGTTCCACTCCAGAAGGTGCCCGTGACTTCATCGTGCCTTCACGCATGAATCCCGGACAGTTCTATGCCCTGCCACAATCTCCCCAGACCCTGAAGCAGTTGCTCATGGTGGCTGGTTTCGACCGCTACTTCCAGATTGTGAAGTGCTTCCGTGATGAGGACCTCCGCGCTGACCGTCAACCTGAATTCACACAGATCGACTGCGAGATGTCGTTTGTGACTCAGGAGGACATCATCCAGACATTTGAGGGCATGGCGAAGCATCTGTTCAAGGAACTCCGTGGTGTGGACATCGAGGGTGACTTCCTCCGTCTGCCTTGGATTGAATGTATGAAGCGTTTCGGTTCCGACAAGCCTGACATGCGTTTCGGCATGGAGTTTGTGGAACTGGATGACATACTGAAGAAGGGCACCTTTGCCGTGTTTGATGATGCTGCCTACATCGGTGGTATCTGTGCGGCAGGCTGTGCTTCCTATACCAGAAAGGACATTGACAAGCTGACCGAATGGGTGAAGCGTCCTCAGATTGGTGCGAAGGGTATGGTCTATGCCCGTGTACTGGAAGATGGCAGTGTGAAGTCATCGGTGGATAAGTTCTACACCCCTGAAGACTTGCAGGCATTGAAGGAGAAGATGAATGCCAAGCCAGGTGACCTCATCCTCATCCTCTCTGGCGCTGATGCCATGAAGACGCGCAAGCAACTCTGCGAATTGCGTCTGGAGATGGGTGAACGCCTCGGACTGAGGGATAAGAACAAGTTTGCCCTGCTCTGGGTGACCGAGTTCCCCATGTTCGAGTGGAGCGACGAGGAGCAGCGTCTGATGGCGATGCACCATCCGTTCACACACCCTATGGACGAGGATATCCATTTGCTCGACACCGATCCTGCCGCTGTTCGTGCTGATGCATACGATATGGTGTGCAACGGCATCGAAGTGGGTGGCGGTTCCATCCGTATTCACGACCCCAAACTGCAGGCCAAGATGTTTGAGATCCTGGGCTTCACCCCCGAGAAGGCTGAGGAGCAGTTTGGCTTCCTGATGAATGCATTCAAGTATGGTGCACCTCCTCATGGCGGTCTCGCATACGGTCTTGACCGTTGGGTGAGCATCTTTGCAGGTCTCGATTCCATTCGCGACTGCATCGCCTTCCCAAAGAACAACAGCGGACGTGACGTGATGCTCGATGCACCATCATTCGTTGACCAAAAACAACTTGACGAAGATTTCATTGCACTTAATTTGCCACAAGAATAACCGATGCCACTAACATTTTTTAGCCTTGGCAGCGGCAGTTGCGGCAATTGCTATTATCTTGCGACAGAATCTGACGCCATCATCATTGATTGTGGCGTCAGCATCCGTCGTTTCAAGAAGAACATGCAGGAATATGGGATGAAGATTGGCAAGGTGAAGGGCATCATCATCACCCACGACCATGCCGACCACATCAAGGCTGCTGGCAAACTCAGCAAAGAATATAATCTCCCAGTCTTCGCCACACCGCTCATCCACGAGGGAATGGATAAAAACTGGCAGAACTCCGTGAAGATTCCTGCGGAAAACCGCCACAACATCAACAAGGAAGAACCTTTCGAGATTGGCAGTTTCCGCATCACAGCCTTCTCCCTGCCCCACGATGCCTCCGAGAATGTCGGCTACTACATCGAGGTGGGCGAGTACCGTTTCTGCGTAATGACGGATGTGGGCGATGTGACGGAGAAAGTCAAGGAGTACATCCTGAAAAGTACACACCTCATCTTGGAGTCCAACTACGATGAGGAGATGCTGCGTCAAGGACGCTACCCGGAGATGCTGAAGGAGCGCATTGTCAGTGGACACGGACACCTGTCAAACAAGAAAGCCGCATCGGCACTGGCCGAGAATTTCCACGAACATCTCAAGAACGTATGGCTCTGCCATCTGAGTGAAGAGAACAACCACCCTGAACTGGCACGCAAAACCATCGAGACGGTCTTGCGCAGTTATGGGATTATCGCTGGTGTGGACTTCACACTCGACGTCCTGCGACGCAAGATTCCTACAGGGCCTTTCCAACTCGGAGAAATGGCAAACCGCCAATACAGCCTTGCTTTTGAGGGATAAATTTCTTAATTAAACAAAAAATCACCCGTTTTCTCAAGAAAAATTCGTACCTTTGCATAAGTTTTTGTACAGCAGATAAAGCATGGAAGCAAAGAAAGTACTTTTTATTACAACAGAAATTGAACCTTTCGTTCCAGAGAACAAAACGTCTCTGAAAGGTCGCCTGTTACCACAAACCATTCAAGAACTCGGACACGAAATTAGAACATTCTGCCCAAAGTGGGGCAATATCAATGAACGTCGCAACCAATTGCACGAGGTCATCCGCCTGTCGGGCATGAACCTCATCATTGATGACACTGACCACCCACTCATCATCAAGGTGGCCACTTTGACTGCAGCTAAGATGCAAATCTATTTCATTGACAACGACGACTACTTTATGAAGCGCGGCATCCTCACCGACAAGGAGGGCAAGGAATATGCCGACAACGGTGAACGCGCCATCTTCTATGCTCGTGGTGTGCTGGAAACTGTCAAGAAACTGGGTTGGCGTCCTGACATCATCCACTGCTATGGATGGGCTGCCGCCTTGGCTCCTTTCTACATCAAACAGGCATATTACGACGAACCTTCTTTCCGCGATGTAAAAGTGGTGATGGAGGTGTCCGCGAAAGAATTTGAAAGAGATTTGGGTGTTGAAAATGCCAAGTTCGTGGAATACAAGGACGCTCACTATGCTGACGTCAAGGACATCTGCAGCGAAGCTTACGGCCATACCGAACTGGAGAAGATTGGCGTGAAATTTTCCGACGGCGTCATCATTGAGGACAAAGACGTTGACCCATCCATCATCGAATATGCGAAGTCGTTAGGTCTCCCCATACTCGACCCTGTCGAGGGTGATTCCTTCAACGAGGCATACAATGCTTTCTATCGTCAAATAGCTGAAGAATCAAACAACTGATTTTCATGTCTAAGCTCACACATTTTTTTGTTGGGATTCTCACCCTGCTCGTGCTGATTTCGTGCGACGACGACACCGCCACCCTTGGTGTGGACATGATGCCGTCGCCCGACCTTGTCACCAAGAACTACAAAGTATATGATGTCACCACAGAATCCTATGCTGTGGGCGACTCTGTGTTGGCACGAACCACCAAGTCCTACTTGGGACGTTTCACCGATCCAGAAACCAACACCACCGTCATGAGTGACTTCATGACACAGTTCCATAGCGATGAAGGATTCACGATTCTTCCCAACGTCTATGGCGATTCTTGTACGCGCTTCGATGTACGACTCTTCATCGATGACTATGTGGGCGACTCCCTCCAGCGATTCAAACTCAGCGTTTATGAATTGAACAAAACCCTCGACCCTAACGCTGACTACTACACCGACATTGAACCTGCTGACTACTACGACCCCACTTCTAAGCCTATTGCCACCAAGTGGTTCACCATCAGTGACCGCACCATAGAGGATGCCGACCGATGGGCGTCAACCTACACAAACAACATCCTCATTCGATTGCCGAATAGCCTTGGCACACAAATCATTCGAGACTACAGGGAACATCCCGAGCATTTCGAAAACACTTCCACCTGGCAGAAGAGTGGCAATCCATGCAGCAATGGACTCTATTTCAAACTGGAATACGGCGATGGCGCGATGGCATATATCAACCTCGTACAGCTCAATCTCTTCTATCGCTATCACGACGACTACATCGATCGCGACACCATCGGTATGGCATCTTTTGCAGCCACCGACGCAGTGGTGCAAGCCACCCATTTCAAGAACTACAACCTCGACAAACTGCTCGCCGACAAGAGTGTCACCTACCTGAAGACTCCAGCAGGCATCTTCACCATGGCGACTTTGCCTGCCGACCAGATTGACGTGAACGATACCATCAACTCTGCCAAACTCACCCTCACACGCTACAACGATGTGGTGGACAGCCCTTTCAAGCTGAACATCCCCAAGACCGTGCTCATGGTACGTTTGGATGACTATCTGAATGGGTTCTTCGAAAACTACCAAATCAACGATGGTAAGGAATCCTACCTTGCCTCGTTCAACAACAGCACCAACACTTACCAGTTCAGCAACATCGCACGCCTCATCACCCGCATGGCGAAAGAAAAGAAAAATGGTACTGCCACTAAAAACTGGAACAAGGTGCTCATCATCCCTGTGGAACCCACCAAAGACTCTAGTGGCAACATCGTCAAACTCAACCACGATTTCAGCATGAACTGTGCCCGACTCGTTGGTGGCAATTCCAACAAGATACAATTGGAAGTCATCTACTCCAACTTCAAATAAAAAACTGTCAATTGTCAACTGTCAACTGTCAACTCTCAACAGTCAACTTTCTCACCAGCGGAATCACTGCTTTCTTAATCACCTTCTCCGTCAACTGATGCTCTCCATCAAAACGGATCACATGATCTGCTAAGTAGTTCTTCTTGAAGAGCGATTCAGCATTGGTGATGGTGGTGTCATGCAGTCCAACCAAACACCAGCAATTCTCCTTTTCTTCTGGTGTGATATCCTTAAATTGCTGACGTTCCATCTGATTGAAATGCTGAATGATGTCCTTCGTAATCTTGAACGTCTTCGCGCCATCATACCTGCCATTGAAAAAGTGGTACTCACCCGTTTTCAACACCTTTGAATTGGTGGACATCGTGAAAGCAGGGTTCACCAAAATACGAGTGAATCCACGCATCTGCTGGGCATACATACCACCCATACTCGTACCCAAAATCAAATCGGGCTGTTCCTTTTCACACAACTCCTTCAAATAAGGCAAAGCCTCCACCGGATCTACTGGGATATCTGGTGCCACCACCTCATCATTCGGCAGTTCCCTGCGCAATGTCTCTACGGTTCCACTGGCATGTGAGGAACCAAATCCATGAAAATAAACCAATTTCATATCTTCTTCAAATAAATTTCGTGATCAATAATCTTCGGATATTCTTCCCTATAATGCGTCACCATCAACAGCGTCTTGTTCTTCCTTCGACAGAACACCTCAATGATGTCCTTCACCAATCGACGATTCTTCAAGTCCAATCCATGCAAGGGCTCATCCAAGATCAGCAACGACGGATCTTTCACAAATGCCCTGGCCAACAACACCAACCGCTGTTCCCCACTGCTCAACTTCAGAAACGTCGTGTCTGTATACTGCTTCACCCCGAAGATGTCCATCCAAAACTCACACACAGCCCGCTGCTCTGGCTTCGGTTTCTTATATAATCCCGACACATCACTCAACCCACTCGCCACAATATCAATTGCTGGAATGTCCTTCATATACGCACGATGCATCTCTGGCGAGATATAACCAATATGTTTTTTAATATCCCAAATACTCTCACCCTTACCCCGCTGGTGTCCGAACAACACAATATCATTCGCATAACTCTGCGGATTATCCGCACACACAATACTCAACAACGTAGATTTCCCCGCTCCATTCTCACCATTCAATGCCCAATGCTCTCCCGCCTTCACTACCAAATTCAAATCCCTCAATATCGTCCGCTCCCCATACCTTATATTCACCCCCTTAAACTCAATCACCCTCTCCTCTTGCCCCTCGCCCATCACTCCTTGCTCCTCGCCCCTCGCTCCTTGCCCCTCTCTCACCTCACTCATCTCCAATATCGCCTTCTCCTTCTCCTCTGTCAGCATCCTCTCCGGCACCTTCTCCCTCCTCTCTTCAAATTCCCTCCTGGTCATCTTCTCCCCCACCTTCAAATCCTTCACCGTCACCACATGCGTAATAAAATCCGGTATATCATCCGTTTTCGACAGCACCAGCACCACCGACACATTCGTCTCCTTCGTCAACAGCGTCAAAAACTCCGCCAGCTGTCCACGCGCCGTCACATCCAACCCAATAAAAGGATTGTCCATAATCAGCACCCTCGGATTTGTCAATAGCGTCTTCGTCAATTGAAACTTCCTCAACTCCCCACTGCTCAACAAGATAATATGCTTATCCAACAATTGTTCCAGATGGAAAATCTCATACAGATGCTTCCTCACCTTCTCTAACTCCTGATGCATCAGCCGTTTATCTTCTTCTTCCTGACGTAATCGTTCCATCTCTTGTTCTGGGGTTTCATCCCTCACCAGAAACTTGTCAAACACCGTCTTCCTCGTCAATCCTTCCTCTGCAATACGAAACGACTCCGCCAACAAATCCCGCACCAACGGCGTCTCTTCAATGTCATTCTGATTCCATCGCTGCTGATAATAATACACCCCCTCACTCGTCCCGTATGAATCCTTAAAGGTCAAATACTTGATATTATCACTCACCATCTTTGCCCTGCTGGGCGCGAAGTCATACTTCACCTCCTGCATCGGCATCAATGCACACTTCCCCGTCAACACATCCACCAATCGCGTCTTGCCACTGCCGTTATCACCCACAATCGCCAACTGCTCTCCAGCCAGCAACTCAAAGTCAATCGGTGCGCCCATCCTCATCTGCGGATGACGTACCACTCCACCTTTCACTTCAATGATTTTTTGCATATATCTTTCCTTAAGTTCTGCAAATTTACACAAAAATCCCGACGCTCTCAACCATTCTTTGTCAAAAACGTGTCATAACAGCCCAAATTGCTGATAAAATACACTTTGTGTCAATTATAGAATATCATTTCTCGCATTGGCATAGGAAGATGCATGCCCCTTACAACTTGTAGCCTTGATAGTCGAATCGTATACTCCCAAATCTGGATAGTCCCATAATCGTTACCGTTAGATTTATATACGCTCTGCAATATTACAATAAGAATAAATAGATACATTATTATGTTTGATGACAAGCATAAAAAGGGGAGTATCTTTGAAAAAAGCAGGGATATTTGAAAATTCTTTGGGAAAGTTCATGTATGAGTGAGAAAATTTTCGTAATTTTGCATGATTTTGTGAATTCGAGACCCCTACGATAAGGTTTGCAAAGGAACAAAATGATAAAATAGAAGAATTATAATCAATAAAAAACAATAAAAAAATGGCAGCATTACAAAAAATCAGAAGCAAGGGCGTGCTCCTTGTGACCATCATTGCGGTGGCGTTGTTCCTCTTCGTCGCCGGCGACTTATTCAGAGGCCTTGAGAGCCTCT
>Ga0310786_10010997_pt1 | contig 11323 bp, 13 predicted proteins | sample AusTroGonzalo_MG_FD_203881 | JGI IMG/M metagenome (GOLD analysis project Ga0310786, IMG submission 203881) | Bovine rumen microbial communities from tropical cattle in Woodstock, Queensland, Australia - Gonzalo_03 (v2) (version 2) | ecosystem: Host-associated > Mammals > Digestive system >... | reverse complement strand
TTGCACGTCTTAAGTCGCCCTTTCTGTGCGGACCGTCAAGAATCATCTGGTCGCCTGTGTATGCGTGAATTGTAGCCATAATACCTGACTGAATAGGTGCATAATCATTAAGCGCTTTAGCCATAGGAGCAAGACAGTTCGTTGTGCAAGATGCAGCAGAAATAATCTGGTCATCCTTTGTAAGAGTCTTTTCGTTTACGCTGTAAACGATAGTCTTAAGGTCTTTGCCTGCAGGAGCAGAAATAACAACCTTTTTAGCGCCTGCGTCAATGTGAGCCTGTGATTTTTCCTTTGAACAATAGAAACCGGTACACTCAAGAACAACATCTACGCCGAGCTTGCCCCAAGGCAAATCCTTTGCGTCCTTTTCTGCGTAAATTGTGATAACCTTGCCGTCAACAGTGATTGAGCCTTCGCCTGCCTCAACTGTGTGCAAGCCCTCGCCTATCCTTCCGCAGTAACCGCCTTGAGCTGTATCATACTTCAAGAGGTTTGCGAGCATTTTCGGGTCTGTCAAATCGTTGATAGCAACGATTTCATATCCGTCTGCGCCGAACATCTGACGGAACGCCAAACGGCCTATACGTCCAAATCCGTTAATTGCAACTTTAACTGCCATTTTAAATTCCTCCAATATAAAAAATATAAAACAGGAAAAATTTTTCCTTGTCAAGATATATTTTACAACAAAATGGCAAAATATACAAGGCTATTTCGTTATTTTTTTGTCATTTTTTTAATTTTTGCCGATTTTGCATAAAAAAGGGCATAGAATGAAAGAAAAAACTGTAACAAAAATCCTCCGCCACAGCGGAGGATTTGGAATTATCGCCAGCCTTGCGAGCGTTCATATTCCAAAAGGAAATTGACGTTATATTTTTCGATTTCGTTAAGGTTCATTTTCGCCGACGGATTGGGATTGTACCACGCCTGCGAATTAAAATAGCTTTTATACGGGTCATCTTTAAAAACATAACCTTTTCTTGCATATATTTCGTTTCGGATAAGCCCCGTATCAAACTTAGAAAGTCCGTTTACATCGCTTTCGGTCAGATACTGCGAATCGCTTGGGAAAAGATAATTGTTCCGCGTGATATTACGGACAGGCTTTTGAGCAGGCTCAGGCTCTTTGGGAGTTTCCGAAACGGGCTCGGTCTGCTCTGGCTCAGGCTCTTGCTCCTGCGGGACTTCCTCTTCTTCTGCAGGGATTTCCAAAGGCTCCTCTAGAGGCTCTTCCGTTTCTTCGGTAAGCTCTTCCTGTGTTTCGGGAAGAGGCTCTTCTATTATTGGCTTATTTAGCATAAACACTAAAGCGGCAGCTATTGCAACAACTGCGGCAACAATTAAAATTATTGCCCATAAGGGAAATTTTGCTTTTTCCTTAGACTCTTTTTTTGCAAGTTTCTGAGCCTTTTTATCTTCCTTTAATTTAGCGCAAGCGGCGGCTTTTTCTTCTTTTTCCTTTTGCTTTTTCTCCTTTGCAATACGCTTTTCCTCAGCCTTGGCGGTTTTTGCCGCCTCCTTTTGATGTATCAATTCAAGCTCGGCTTTTGCTTTTTGACGCGCTTTTTCCTTCTTTTCTTCCTTTTTCTCTTCCTTTTGGCGTTTTAGCTCTTTTTCCTTGTTTATTTTTTCATATTCACGGCGCATACGCTTGTCCTTTTCGCGGATTTCTTTTGCGGGAAGATGCCGTTTTTCCTCCTCCATCATCACCTTTAACAGAACGGGTGCTCCGCATTTGGGACATTTTTTTTGTTCAGCGTGTATAATTGCTCCGCATTTTCTGCATTTTAAACTTATCATTTGATTTTCCATATGCTTCCTCCTGTAATAGTATACCGAAAACATCTCTTTGTAGATTATAGCATATTTTTTTTATCGGCACAGGAAAAAATGATAAATGTTACCAAAATGTAAAAGGAAGATAAACTGAGTGAAATATTACAGACAAAAAATCATAAAAACCACCAAAAAAGATTAAAAAATTCGTCTAAAAATGCGACAAATACAGCATTTACATAATTGAAAAAATATGGTATAATAAATTAAAAGAGGTGAGATGGAATGTTCAAGATAGGCGACAAGGTCTTTTACCCTATGTACGGCGCAGGGACAATTTGCGGAATTGAGGAAAAGAAAATTCTCGGCGAGAAAAAAATGTATTTTTCAATGAAAATGCCACTCGACGAGACGATGGCAATGATTCCCACCGATACCTGCGAAACTATCGGAGTAAGATACATAATCTCCGAGGCGGAAGCGGCAAAGGCTTTGGCGGCTTTCAAGGCGGAAGAGGTTTGTGAAGATGAGAATTGGAACAAAAGGCACCGCGACAATATGGAGAAACTGCGCACAGGCGACATTTATCAGCTTATCGGCGTGGTTAAAGGGCTTATGCTCCGCGATAAAAGAAAAGGACTTTCCACAAGCGAAAGAAAGATGCTGGGAGTTGCAAAGCAAATGTTTATAAGCGAGATAGTTTTGACAGGCTCAGCAAGCAGGAATGATGTTGAAAGCATTTTGGACGACACAATAGCGCAAACGCTGTAACGGACTGTCTTATCGGAAAGGATAAGGCAGTTTTTTAAAAAAGAGAGGGGACGGCTTAGAAAATGGTAAGTGCAGTAATTGTTGCCGCAGGAAAAGGGGAGAGAATGGGCGCAGGAATGAACAAGGCGTATCTTCCGCTTGACGGAAAAACGGTTATTGAATTGGCTGTAGCGCCATTTGAGGAGTGCGGAAAAATCGGCGAAATAATTGTAGTTACCGACGATGTGCAAAAATGCGGGAGACTTTTGAGCGAATTTTCAAAGGTAAAAGCCGTTGTCTCGGGCGGGAAAACGCGTAGCGAGTCGGTAAAAAACGGACTTTATGCCGCAAAGGGCGACATTTGCGCAATTCACGACGGAGCGCGAGCGCTTATAACAAAAAGCGAGATAGAAAGCGTAATTGACGCAGGAGAAGAGTACGGCGCGGCGGCGCTTGGCGTAAAGTGCAAGGACACCGTAAAGGTGGCAGATAAAGACGGATTTATTAAGGAAACGCCAAACAGAGATTTTTTGTATCAGATACAGACTCCGCAGGTGTTTAAAACCGCCGAAATACTAAAAATGCACGAGGCGAAAGCGGGCGGTTTTACCGATGACTGCGCAGTTGCCGAGAGTTTTGGCAAAAGGATAAAAATAGTTATGGGAAGCTATGAAAATATTAAGATAACTACACCAGAAGATTTGGCTATAGCGGAATCAATACTGAAAAAAAGGAGCAAAAAATGATACGTATAGGGTATGGATTTGATGTTCACAAGCTGACAGAGGACAGAGATTTGTTTCTTTGCGGCGAAAAAGTTGAATATGAAAAGGGGCTTTTGGGACATTCAGACGCAGACGTGGCGCTTCACGCGCTGTGTGACGCGCTTTTGGGCGCGGCGGCGCTTGGAGATATAGGAAAGCACTTTCCCGACACCGACGAAAAATATAAGGGAATATCAAGCATACGGCTTTTAAAAGAAGTTATGCGCCTTATTCGTGAAAAAGGGTATAAGGCGGTGAATGCGGACATCACAATATCTGCGCAAAAGCCAAAACTTGCGCCGTATATTCAAAAAATGCGTCAAAATGTGGCAGACGCTATGGAAACAGATGTTGATTTTATAAGCGTTAAAGCCACTACCACCGAAGGGCTCGGATTTGAGGGGCGCGGAGAGGGAATTTCCGCATCGGCAGTAGTTTTGATAGAGAAATAAAAAACCACGTGCATAGCACGTGGAATTTTTATTTCTGTTCATTAAGTCTTTCAATCAATTTTTCAATTCGCTGTGCAGGAACTAAAAGGTTGCTTATAGTTTCGTCGTGGTTCAGCGTATCTATTAAAAGAGAGATATACTTGGACATATCGACCTCGCAGTACCATTCTCTTTCAAAAAGCTCGGGAATACGGTAAATAAGATTTGTTGTAAATACCTTTGATATTTCTCCGTCTGCAAAGGCTTTGTCAAACTTATCAAGTCCGTTGCAGAAGAGTCCGAATGCAGTAAACACAAATACGCGTTTTGCGCCTTGTCCCTTTAACATTTTTGCAATATCCAAAACCGATTCTCCGCTTGAAATCATATCGTCGATTATCATAACGTCTTTGCCCTCGACACTTCTGCCAAGGTATTCGTGAGCTTCAATCGGGTTTTTTCCGTCGACGATTATGGAGTAGTTTCTTCTTTTATAATACATACCCAGGTCAAGACCGAGGACTGAAGAATAGTACATTGCGCGTTTCATACCGCCCTCATCGGGAGAAATAACGATAGTTTTTTCCTTGTCAAAGGAGATGTCGGGAACCTGACGCGAAAGAGCCTTAACCATCTGGTAAGTGGTCTGAACGTCGTCAAAGCCTGAAAGCGGGATTGCATTTTGCACCCTTGCGTCGTGTGCGTCAAAGGTGATTATGTTTGAAACGCCCATATTTACAAGCTCCTGAAGAGCAATCGCGCAGTCTAATGATTCACGTGCCGTACGGCGGTGCTGTCTGCCCTCGTAAAGCATTGGCATAACAACGGTCAGTCTGCGAGCTTTGCCTGAAATTGCGGCGATTATTCTTTTCAAATCCTGATAATGGTCGTCAGGGCTCATACGGTTTTCCGTACCGTACATTTTGTATGTAATTCCGTGATTAAACATATCGCAGATGATATAAACATCGTGTCCGCGTACCGTTTCGTCTATAATACATTTAGCCTCGCCCGAACCAAATCTCGGACAATGGATATGCGTTATATACGTTTGCTCGTTTTCGTACCCTTCCCTGAACTTGCGTAAATACCAGTCAATTTTAGCTGTTATCTCCTCACAGCCGCGCATACTTATTATGCTGAGCTGTGCGTATGTAGAGTGGCTTGATGTTTCCCCCATAATTTACCTCCTGCAATTTGAAAAATACTTATCGTGTACTTTATTCTAACATATTGCGACAGAATTTTCAAGAGAGGATTTTGTATATCGGCAATCTTTACAAAATTATTTTTTGCAGACGGGATTATTTATACATCTTTTGCACACCCGCACGGCGCAAGCCCTCAATGACGGCAAATAATACGATAATTTCAACGGGAAGCATAAGGGCGTTTTTAATAAACTTACCCCACATTATAACAAGAAATGATTTCGGAACGAAAAAAGTTGCCCAGTAGGAATTTAAGCCGACATTAAGCAAAAGAGAAACCAAAATCCTGGAAATAACTATAGACCAAATAAGGTTTTTCGCTTCCTTTTTATACAGAAAAATACCGAAAATCAAACCGGAAAGCATAGACGTCAGAGTATAGCCGAAAAAGTACGCACCCTGCGGAAAAAGAAAACAGCCCAAAATGTCGCCCAGAGCGCCGATTGTAACGGCAGGAATAATTCCGAAAAGCCAGCCCGCAAGAGCAACAGGGACAAAGGTAAAGGTAATGCGCAGCTGTTCGCCGAGCGGTATTTTTACGCTGTAAAGGGCAACATAAAGCGCAGAAAGAAGTGCCGTTGCGCAAAGCACCCTCAAATTCCTGATATTTTTTGCTGACTCGGATAAATTTTTGAACATAAAAAACACCTCCAGTAAAATAATCCGCTGAACCTGAGGTGTTCAAAAAGGCCTCTTATTCGGCAGCGGGATGCGAATATCTGACCGCAAGCAAATGCTTTTCGTCCGCACGGCAACTCCCCGTCCGCGCAGCGCTTTACGTCAGATACTCTACTCTGCAATTTAAGGTGCATTATACACCCTTTTTTTGCATAATGCAAGAGTTTTGTAAAATTTATTTTCTTGACATCGGAGCGGGAATATACTATAATTACTCTGTAAATCGGCGACGGATTGAAAAAAGGAGAAAAATCGTATGACGAAGATTGTTGGAGTAAGATTTAAGCCTGCGGGAAAGATATATCACTTTAACCCTGCAGGACTTGAGATAAAAAGAAATGATTTTGTAATTGTTGAAACGGCAAGGGGCGTAGAGCTTGGAAAGGTTGTTGTTGAGGAAAAGGAAATAAGCGCCGAGCAGGTAGTAAAGCCGTTAAAAGACGTTATCCGAATTGCGACTGAGGAGGATTTGAAAACCGCCGAAGAGAACAAGCAGAAAGAAAAGGAAGCCTTTGCAATCTGCCTTGAAAAGATAAAAAAGCACGGACTTGAAATGAAGCTCATAGAGGTTGAATATACATTTGACGGGAGCAAAATCCTTTTCTATTTCTCTGCAGACGGAAGAATAGATTTCCGCGAGCTGGTAAAGGATTTGGCGACGGTATTTCATACCAGAATTGAGCTGAGGCAGATAGGCATACGCGATGAATCCAAGACATTGGGCGCAATAGGCGTGTGCGGAAGAGAGCTTTGCTGTGCAAAGTTTTTGGGCGAATTTGAGTCTGTTTCAATCAAAATGGCAAAGGAGCAGGGACTTTCGTTAAATCCGACAAAGATATCAGGTACCTGCGGAAGACTTATGTGCTGTCTGAAATACGAACAAAACACATATGAAGAGCTTTTAAAGGTTACTCCGAGACAGGGTGCGCTGGTACAAACGCCCGACGGACAGGGAATTGTAGAATACGTCGAAATTTTAAAGGGACGCGTTAAGGTTCGCATAGAAAAGAGGAGCGAGGCTGCGCTTTCGGAGTATGACGTAAAGGACATAAAAATACTCAAAAAGGCAAAATCCGATGACAATACCGAAAAAAATGACGAAGAAATCTTAAAAATACTTGAAGATTAAAAAAGTGTGTGTTATAATGGCTACAATGAAATAAGGAGGTGTTATGAATGGCTTATAAAATAAGTGATGCTTGCATAAGCTGCGGTGCGTGTGCTGCAGAGTGTCCCGTAGGAGCTATTTCTGAAGGTGACGGAAAGTACGTTATCGATGCAGATACCTGTATAGAGTGCGGTGCGTGCGCAGGAGTATGTCCCGTAGGAGCTCCCGAACAGGAATAAACAGTAAATACTGCCCCTTTAGGAGGGTGGTATTTTTTTGCCAAAAAATCGTAGGACATAAACACCCAAAAAGAAAAGATTTTTTTCAGGAAACGGCAAAAACCGTCATTTTTTTCTGAAAACAGTGTCGGATTTTGAAAAAATATTGAATTTTGTGCGTCTGAATTTGCTGGATTTTGCTGTCCTTTGGGCTTATAATCGTAGTACACGATACGATAGGGAGGCAAAAAGGTGAAAAGAGAGCTATTTGATGAAATTACGGTTGATGTGAGGGAAGACAGAGCGCACCAGATGAAACTGACATATTATATGCTTGTCGACAGCGTAAGAGAGGAGTACTGCGATTTAAAGGTTTACGGAGCGGAAATAGACAAGGAGGATATATACTCGGGCGGTGTCCGTGAAAATGAAAGCAAGATTGTAAAAAATCTGTTTTTCAGGCACGGTGAGGCGGAGGAGTTTCTTAAAAAGCTGGTACGCGCAAGGGTGACGCCTATGGGGCTTGAGTCGTCCGTTTCGGAACATATAGGCGAAAGAATAAAACAGCTTACTTATGAAGGGTGACTAAAATACACCCTTTATTTTTTTGACATATGTAAAAAATGAACAAAAAATAGAAATTTGGCGTTTTATCGCTTTACAAAGATAAAGCGTTATGCTATAATGCAGTTGTAAAAGAAAAAAGAGAGAGGCGAGACGTTTGAAGGTTGTGCAAATCAATTCGGTATACGGCATAGGAAGCACAGGAGCGATTGCCCAAAATATAGGCAAGGTTTTGTCAGAGAACGGAATAGAAAATTATGTGTTTTATTCCGGCGGCATAAAGACGGCAGAAAAGCGCGGTATAAAATATATGAGCAACTTTTTTGTAAAGTGCAATGCAGGCTTGGCAAAAATTCTCGGCAATTACGGATTTAACACCTTTTTTGGCACAATCAAGCTAATAAGAAAGATTAACAAAATTAACCCCGACATAGTGCAGATACACAATATTCACGGGCATAACGTTAATTTGAGTATCTTTTTCAAGTATTTAAAGAAAAAGAATGTTGAGGTGATATGGACCTTTCACGATTGCTGGGCGTTTACCGGTTACTGTCCTTTTTTTTCTAAAGAGGATTGTAACAAGTGGCAGACGATGTGTGACAAATGTCCAAGAGCGTCGGAATTCAGTTTCTTTTCTGACAAGAGCAAAAAACAGTATCTGCGCAAGAGAAAAGCTCTTACAAGCGTCGATAAATTGCTTATTATCACACCGAGCAAGTGGCTTGCCGAACTAGTGAAAAAATCCTATTTCAAAGACTATGAAGTAAGGGTAATCAATAACGGAATAGACCTTGATATCTTTAAACCGACAAAGAGCGACTATAGAGAAAAATATGGCCTTCAAAACAAGCGGATAATACTGTCAAGCCCAAAGGGGCACACAGAGCCTTTTAAAGAGCTTAATGAATTGATTGATAAAGAAAAATTTGCTATTGTGCTGTTGGGAGTAAGTAAAGAGGAAGCAAAAAACTTGCCAGACAATATTTTGTCCCTTCCTAAGATAAGGAATAAGGAGGAAATGGCAAAATGGTATACTCTGGCGGACGTGTTCGTTAATTTGAGTTTGGAGGACAACTTCCCGACGGTAAATATAGAGTCATTAGCCTGCGGAACCCCGGTAGTAACATATGATACGGGAGGAGGGCCGGAAATAATTGATGAAAATACGGGAATAACTGTTCCGCCAAGGGACGTAGCCGCTGCGTGGGACGCAGTTAAGGAAGTGCTTAAAGGGGAAAGCAGCGAAGCAAAATGTATTGAAAGAGCAAGGGCTCTTTACAATGCAAAAGACAGGTTTAACGATTATTATGAACTATATAAAGAAAAAGGAGAATGAAAAATGAAAAAATTTTTAGCATTGGTTTTAGCAGGTATTATGTGTATGGGAGTAAGCTCCTGCGGTAAGAAGACGGTTGACGAAAACGCTCAGGCAGAGTCAGACCTTGCATATGTAACGGAAAAGGGAAAACTTGTTGTAGGTGTAACGGAATATGAGCCGATGGACTATATGGAAAACGGCGAGTGGACAGGATTTGACGCAGAGTTTGCCGAGGAAGTTGCAAAACTTATGGGTGTCGATGTTGAATTTGTAGTTATAGACTGGGATAATAAATTCCTTGAGCTTGATTCAAAGTCAATTGACTGTATATGGAACGGTATGACTATCACAGACGAAGTAAATCTTAACACATCTTGCTCAGTGCCTTACGCAAAAAATGAGCAGGTTGTAGTTATGAAGAAGGACGCGGTTGATAACTATAAGGACAATGACTCGATGAAAGACCTTAAGTTTGCGGTAGAATCGGGAAGTGCGGCAGAAAGTGCAGCAGAAGAACTCGGATTTAATACCGTGGCTGTCAAAGCTCAGTCGGACGCGCTTATGGAGGTTCAGGCAGGAAGCACAGACGCCTGCATTATAGATATCACTATGGCAGACTCTATGACGGGCGAGGGCACAAGCTATGCTGAGCTTGCAAAGGGCTTGTCCTTGACAAAGGAAGAGTACGGAATAGGTTTCCGCAAGGGTTCTGATTTAAAAGCTGCTGTAGACGGTTACATAAAGGAACTAAAGGATAACGGAAAACTTAACGAGCTTTCGGAGAAATACTCGGTTTCACTTGCGGACTGATATTAAAAAAAGAAGAAGGCAAGGGCTTTGTGCCCTTGCGTTCCTTTTTTGAGAGGATTACCTTATATGAATTCATTTGTCAACACATTTTTGCCGATAACAATGGATTTGATGGCAGGATTTAGGCAAACGCTGAAGCTTTTTTCGCTTACACTGCTTTTTTCGCTTCCGTTGGGGCTTTTGATAAGTTTCGGCTCTATGAGTAAATTCAGACCGCTTAGCTGGCTTGTGCGCACATTTGTTTGGATTATCCGCGGGACACCGCTTATGCTCCAGCTTATAGTCATTTATTACGGACCGGGACTGCTATTTCAAATGCCGCTAATGGATAGGTTTTTAGCGGCTTTAGTTGCGTTTGTGATAAATTATTCCTGCTATTTTTCCGAAATATACCGAGGCGGTATAGAATCGATAAATAACGGACAGTATGAGGCGGGACAGGTTTTGGGACTCACTAAGGCACAGACCTTTTTTAAGGTTGTGCTTTTGCAGGTAATAAAGAGGATAATTCCGCCGATGAGCAACGAGATAATAACGCTTGTAAAGGATACGTCGCTTGCGAGAATTATTGCCGTATATGAAGTTATATGGAGCGCTGAACGGTTTATCAAATTAAAGGGACTTATATGGCCGCTCTTTTATACGGGTGCGTTTTATCTGGTATTTTGCGGAGTGCTTACTCTCCTGTTCGGATATATAGAAAAGAAAATGAGCTATTTCAGGAGTTAATGATATGGCAATACTTGAAGTTAAAAATATAGTCAAAAATTTCGGCAAAAATAAAGTCTTAAAAGGTATTGATATGACGGTTGAAAAGGGCGAGGTTGTGTCAATAATCGGCTCTTCGGGAAGCGGAAAAACAACGCTTTTGCGCTGTATAAGTTTTTTGGAGAGAGCCGACGGCGGAGAAATCGTATTAAACGGCGAAACTATTTTTGATGCAAAAAATTCAAAACAGCTGTCAGGCGCAGAGACAAGAAAAAGACAGTTAAAATTCGGATTTGTTTTCCAGAACTTTAACCTTTTTCCGCAATATACGGCGCTTGAAAATGTCGTGTTAGCGCCGCGTCTTATTGCAAAGGAAAGACCTGATTTTAAGGCGAATAAGGATAAAATTTATAAGGAGATAGAAGAAAACGCAAAAGCGCTCCTTGTACGCGCGGGACTTTCCGATAAATTTGATAATTACCCCTGCGAGCTTTCGGGCGGACAGCAGCAGAGAGTGGCTATTTGCCGCGCTTTAGCGCTAAATCCCGAAATAATGCTTTTTGATGAGCCCACATCTGCCTTAGACCCCGAGATAACCAATGAGGTTTTGAAGGTAATAAAGTCGCTTGCCGATGAGCATATGACGATGATTATAGTAACGCACGAAATGGCGTTTGCAATGAATGTTTCCGACCGCGTTATTTTTATGGACGGCGGCGTTATTGCTGAGGAGGGAAGTCCTGAGGAGGTTTTTAAAAATCCCAAGAGCAAAAGACTCGGCGAATTTTTATCAAATGTGAGAATGTAGAGGACAAGAACGGTTTATGGATTTTACAGCGGTTTTTTATCAGATAGGCATACTTGCCGTGACAATTTGTGTGGGCTTTATAGCCGCAAAAACAGGGTATTTGGATATAAAAATCAAAGATGCGCTTTCAAAACTTATTGTAAAAATAGTGCTTCCCTGTCTTATCATTTCGT
>Ga0310786_10010996_pt1 | contig 11324 bp, 17 predicted proteins | sample AusTroGonzalo_MG_FD_203881 | JGI IMG/M metagenome (GOLD analysis project Ga0310786, IMG submission 203881) | Bovine rumen microbial communities from tropical cattle in Woodstock, Queensland, Australia - Gonzalo_03 (v2) (version 2) | ecosystem: Host-associated > Mammals > Digestive system >... | reverse complement strand
GGATTCAAAAAATGCACGTTTCACATGCGTGAGGGGTGTAGTATGTAAAGGAGGCAAAAATGGAAGACAATGCAGAGAAAATTGCAAATGAACGACCAGCAAAAGAAGTTGCAGAGTATAATAGGCAAATAGCAACAGAAAAGAACAAATTAACTAGAATTTTTAAAGAATGTGATGATAATACAAAAAAGATAGCTAGTCCATTAATTGAAAATGCCTCTTATATGAAAGTTGAATTAGCAAACCTTAAAAAATATAACATAAAGAACGGTATAAAAGAGTTTTATATGAATGGCAAAGGGCAATTTGGATTTAAAGAGTCTGTAGAAAGTAAAACTTATAATACAATGATGAAAAACTATATGAGTGTAATAAAACAATTAAATGATATGCTCCCAAAAGGAAAAACTATCCCTAATGATGGTTTTGATGATTTTTAATGAACTATATTAAAGAATATTATAAATGGATTCAAGAAAACCCAAATAAAGTTTGCCAAAAAGTTACAAAAGTATATAAGAAACTTGTAGAAGATGTAGATAGGCCTAGACAAGTTTCTTTTTACAATAAAAATACTGAAGCAATCGAGACACATACATATATATTTGATGAAGAAAAGGGGAACAGGCCGATTAAGTTCATTGAAAAGTATTGTAAACATTCTAAAGGAAAATGGGCTGAAAAACCTGTAAAACTTGATTTGTTTCAAAAAGCTTTTATTCAAGCGTTATATGGATTTGTAGATAAAAATACTAGGCTTAGAAAATACAAAAAAGCTGCATTTTTTGTTGCAAGGAAAAATGGAAAATCAACTATGGATGCTGGACTAGGAAATTATATGTTAACAAAAGATGGAGAAGGTGGAGCAGAAGTATATTCATTAGCTACTAAAAAAGACCAAGCTAAAATAGTTTGGGAAGAAGCTAAAAAGATGATTAATAAATCGCCTGCGTTAAAGAAAAGATGTAGGTGTTTAGTAACTGGAATATATTATGACGATACGGAATCTGTTTTTAAAGCTCTGGCAAGTGATTCAAATTCACTTGATGGCCCCAATGGTTCATTTGTTATTGCTGATGAAGTTCATGCTTGGAAAGACCAGAATCTTTTGGATGTAATGGAAGATTCAATGTCAACAAGAGAGCAACCACTTTTATTAGAAACTTCTACTATGGGTAAAGTAAGAGAATCAGTTTTCGATAGTGAATATGAGTATTTTGAACAAGTAATTGATGGAACTATCGAAGATGAAACAGTATTAGCTGTTATATATGAATTAGATAGTCCAAATGAATGGCAAGATGAAGATGCATGGTATAAAGCTAATCCTGGATTAGGAATAATTAAAAATATAAACACATTACGAGATAAAGTAAATGCTGCAAAAAATAATCCAAGTAAATTAGTAAATTTATTATGCAAGGATTTTAATGTTCGTCAAAGTGAACAAGATAAATGGTTGACTTTTGATGTTATAAATAATGAAGACAGCTTTGAAATGAAATTAATATCTGATAGTTATGCGATAGGTGGTGTAGACTTGTCTTCAACAACAGACCTTACTTGTGCGACACTATTAGTAGTAAAAGGTGGAATAAAGTATGTACTACAGCAATATTTTATTGCTTCAGAACGATTAGAGTATAAAATTAAGGATGATAAAATTCCATATGATATATGGGAAAAACGAGGACTTGTTACGATATGCGAAGGAGCTAAAGTAGATTATTCAAAAGTTACAGAATGGTTTATAAAGATGAAAACCGATTACGAAATAGCTCCATTATGGATAGGTTATGATCCATGGAACTCAAATTATTGGGTTGATGAAATGAAATCTTATGGCTTTGAAATGGTTGAAGTTCGTCAGCGGTGCAAAGACTATGTCTAATCCTATGAAACAATTAGAAGCTGATTTAATAGAGAAAAAGACAAATTATAATAATAATCCGATTTTAAAATGGTGCTTATGCAATACATCTGTTAAAAGAGATGAAAACGATAATATAAGGCCAGTAAAACGGACAAAAACAAAGAGCAAGAATAGATGGCGCAGTGAGCTTAATAATAGCTTACTGCGTTTTGTTTGAAAAATTAACTGATTACTTAAATATGCAAGGAGAATAGGAATGAAGAAAAGAAGCTTGTTTGAAACAATTTTTGGAAAAAAGAAGCAAGATGATACAAATTTATTTGTATACAAACTATTGAATGGTTATGAGAGTTTGTTTACTACATGGGGAAAGCATACATACGACAGCAAGGTTGCACGCACAGCAATAGATCGTATAGCAACTCATGCAGCAAAATTGACTCCAAAGCATATCCAAGGGGATCAGCATATTCAAGGAGAAATAAACTACTTATTACAAAATAGACCAAATCCAATAATGAGTACATATGATTTTCTCTATAAGATAACGTCACAATTATATACTTACAATAATGCTTTCGTATTTATAGCGAAGAATAGTCAAGGATTTATAACAGGATTTTATCCGATTATTTCTTATGAAGAGAAATTGTTGCAAGATAAATCTGGACAAGTGTATTTAAGATTTAAGTTTATAAATGGAAAAACATATACGCTTTTATATACAGATTTAATTCACTTGAAAAAATTTTATAACGAGGATGACTTTTGGGGACATTCTAATCGAGTATTGGATACAGATATCGAAACGGCACATACTTCATCAGAACGGCATTAAGAACGCAATTAAGATGAGTAATGCTTTAAGGGGTGTTTTAAGCTTTACAAATGCAATGCTGAAGCCAGAAGATATCAAAAAAAATAGAGATATTTTTGTTAAAGATTTTTTGGGTTCAGATAATAAAGGAATAGGTGCTTTAGATACAAAAGCAACATTCCAAGAAATAAACATGAGACCTATTACTTTGGATAATGACCAATTAAAAAGAGTTAATCAAAATATTTATGATTATTTTGGAATATCTGAAGATATTATTCGCAATGATTATACACCTCAAAAATGGAATGCGTTTTTTGAGGGTGTAATAGAACCGTTATCAATACAATTAGGGGAAGCATTTACATCTGCGATATTTACTGATCAAGCCATAAAAGACGGCCATAAAATAGTATTTACAACTTATAGACTTCAATATGCTTCTATAGAAGAGAAGGTTAATTTGCTAAAGTTAATTTTGCCTTATGGCTTAGTCAAAAAAGATACGGCACTCGAATTATTGGATATGCCAAAAATTGGTGGAAAAGAAGGACAAAAAATACTACAAAGTTTAAATAATATTGATTCGCAGATTGCGAACAATTATCAAGGAGGAGAAGAAAATGAAGGAAATTAGAATGGTTGAAATGCGTGCTGATGAGAACATGATTGTCGAAGGTTACGCAGTAGTTTTTGATACAGTCACAGATTTAGGTTGGGTTAAAGAAGTAATAGATAGAAATGCTTTAGATAACGCAGATATGTCTGATATTGTTATGAAGTACAATCATGAGAACTCTGTACTTCCAATGGCTCGTACACGTGGAGGTTCTCTACAATTTAATGTAGATGATCATGGACTTAAGATAAGAGCAAGTTTGCCGGATACACAAACAAACAGAGATATTTTTACTTTAATAAAAGAAGGTGTATTAAGTAAAATGAGTTTTGCTTTCACGGTCGCAAGAGATGAGTACGATTACGATACAGATACACGTAGAATTTTAGAAATAGACAAATTATATGATGTGTCTGTAGTAGATGTGCCAGCTTATGAATCAACTGAAGTTTACGCAAGAAGTAAAGAAGATTATGAAAAAGAAAAAACAAAATATAGAAGTTTATTATTAGCCAAGAAAAAAGCATTGGCAATAATTAACTTATAAAAAAATGGGTTGGTGTAAATTAGCATAGACGTAGATTTTTGGTGGTTTTTTTCACTGCGTAAGGTGTTAGGTGCAATTCTTAACGCCCATTTTAACTTGAAAGAGGGACGGTGGTAGAACTGTCTCTTTTTGGTTGGTAGAAATCAATAGAGTTTGGGGTTCGTAAATATGCGGACGAAAATCTAAAAGGAGGATTTAAAAATGACTTTAGAAGAAAAAGAAGAAAAAATCAACAACGCTCAAAGCGAAGAAGAACTTAAAAAAGTTGTTGAAGAAATCAAAGCTGACGAAGAAGAAAAGCCAGCTGAAGAAGAAAAAAAAGAAGAAGAAATAACACCTGAAGAAGAAAGAAGCTTGATAAAAGATACAGATAATCTTGAAACAAGAAGCGTAAAAATTGAAGGCGTTATTGAAAGAAAAGGAGATTCAAAAATGGAAGAAAAAGTAGAATTAAGAAACTCAAAAGAGTACATCAATGCTTACGCTGAATACCTAAAAAGCGGAGACGAAAAAGAACTAAGAGCATTAGTTACAACTCAAGGTTATGCTACTGGAAATAGTGCAACAGTTGAAGTACCTGATATGGTTTACGACATTGTTAAGACTGCATGGGAAAAAGAAGACTTGATGAGATTAGTAAAAACTATCTCTGTTAGAGGAAATATGCAAGTACAATTCGAAGTATCAGCTGACGGTGCTACTGTACATCAAGAAGGAAATTCAGCAGTTAGTGAAGAATCATTGGTATTAGGTATCGTAACATTAACACCAAAGTCAATTAAGAAATGGATTTCTGTTTCAGACGAAGTTGTAGACTTAAGGGGAGAAGCTTTCTTAAGATACATCTATGATGAATTAACATATAGAATCGCTAAAAAATGTGCTGACGAATTAGTGTACTTAATATCTCAATTACCTCAAAGTCTAAGTACAAATGGCGAAGGTATATATGACACAGTATCAGCTAACAAAGTAACTGGCGCACCTGCTATTGGATTAGTAGCAGAAGCTATTGCTAACTTATCAGATGAAGCTAGAGATTATACTATTGTTATGAACAAATTAACTTATTTTAAATTCAAAGAAGCTCAATATAACGGTAACTTCTCTGTAGATCCATTCGAGGGTGCTAGAGTTGTATTCAACAACACATTACCTGCTTACGATACTGCAACTGCAGGAGCTGTATACGCTATTGTTGGTGACTTCAATCATGGTGCATTAGCTAACTATCCAGTAGGAGAAGGAATCGATATTAAATTTGACGATACTACATTAATGACTGCTGACTTAGTAAAAATTTTAGGTAGAAGATTTGTAGGAATCAATGCAGTAGCAGATAAAGCATTTACATTATTAGCAAAAACTGCTTCTGTTTAATAGGAGGATAAAATGGCAGATAATACGTTATTGAGTTTAGTAAAACAAAGTCTTTCAATTATTTCAACGGCGACTGCAAAAGACACAGAAATTCAAATGTGGATAGACGCAGGCGAAGAAGATATGAAAAGGCAAGGGATATTAGTTGATAATCTAACAAATAACTGCCTTGTACAAGGCGCTATTGTAATGTTTGTAAAAGGGCATTTTGGTTTTGTAGAAGAAAGAGAAAAAGAACTTGCATTAAGGACATATAAGTCAATAGTCGAAAATCTGTCATTGAGTCAAGAGTTTGTGGAGGTGGTAGAATGAGAGCAGTAACTTGCAGTCTTCTTTCTACTACCATAACACAGGATAGTATAGGCGTTGAAAAGGAAACTCAAACACAAATAGAATGTCCAATAATTAGAATCGAAGATATATACGCTAAAGAATTTTATCAAGCAAACGAAGTTGGTCATAAGCCTACTTTGAGAATAAGAATAAGTGCTTTGAATTATAGTGGCGAAGAGGAACTTATTTATAATGGTGTTACTTATACAGTAATACGTGTAGATGACGAGATTGACGAAGTTGTTTTGATTTGCGAAAGGAAAGTAAAGAATGTCAGTTAAGCCTGAAGATTTTGGAAAAGCAATTAGAGATTATCTTGAAAACTATGTTGAAGATATAGAAGAAGATGTCAAAGAGACTGCAGATTCGCAAATTCAAAAAGCAAAGCAAGAACTTGTTACCATAAGCCCTAGAGGTAAAGGAAACAGGTTAAATCCTTATTACAGAGGTTGGGCAGTAAGAACACCGAAAAAAGGAAAGCATAGATATTCAAGGGTAGTATGGAACAAAACTAATTATCAATTGACGCACCTTTTAGAGTTTGGACACGCTAAAAAAGACGGAACAGGTTGGGTACAGGCGCAACCTCATATTCGACCTACTGAAGAGAAGTATAGAGTACAATTTACCGAAAGTTTGATAAATAAAATTAGGAGGCAAAAATGATAATAACGATAAATGGAACTGAATATACACCTACGTTGGTGGAAGATATTTATGAATTAAGTTTATCTTTAGAATATGCAAAAATTTATCCTATAACGGTCTCATATTGGGACGAGTGGGAAGATTATTACGAAGAGACTATAGATATTGTAGTATTGCCTTACTATTTCGATTTAGAAGAACTAAAAAAGAGGTGTGTTGCTCAAGGGTTTAACTATGCTTATGGTGTATTCAAGACACCTCAAGAGCCACCATTCTTAGTAGCAAAGGGAAATGATTCTACTAACTTTATTGCCGATAATTTAGTGTATAAAAAGAAAACACCTATACAAATGGACTATATTTTTGTTGATAAAGACATGACAGATCAGGAAAAAATTGAAAACATAATCCTAGGAGACATACCTTGGGAAAAATCAAGTGAGGTTTACTTGTCAGACGAAAAGGTTTGGCAAGTAAGTTATTTTTTTGAATTAATAGGAGGATAAAAAATGGGAAAGATTAGATATGGTATAAGTAACGTTCACGTAGCAGTATTAACTGAAGCTAACGACGGATCTATCACTTATGGAACACCATTCGCAGTAAAAGGCGCAGTAAGTTTAAGTGTAGATCCTGAAGGTGGAGATTCAACACCATTCTACGCAGACAATATTGTGTGGTACAGAAGCCCAGAGACAAACTCAGGATATACTGGAACATTAGAGTTAGCAGTAACGCCTGAAAATTTCTTGAAGCAAATATTATCACAAGTAGCAGATTCAGGAGACGCAGGAATTTTATATGAATATGCAAATAACAAGCCAAAAAGATTTGCATTATTATTCCAAGCAGAAGGCGACACTTATAATACGAGATATTGCTTCTATGATTGCTTAGCAGGTAGACCTTCTCGTAGTAATGATACTAAAGAAGATACTATCACACCAGGAACAGAATCAATTGCTATAACAATGAGTCCAAGAAGTGCTGACTCTATTGTTAAGGCTCAAATTGACCAAGCAACAGGAGACGCTACTAACTACGCTAACTGGTTTAGTGCAGTAAAAGAGCCAACTGCTTCAGTTTAGGAGGAAATTATGAAAAAAATTACAATTGACGGAAAAGAGTATGAGATAAGTTGCAGTGCTTATTCCAAATTTTTATATAAGAAAATGTTTGGAAGCGGAATGATTCAAGATATTAATAAGTTAAATAAGCTAACGGAAGAAACTATAGATGACGGAATAGATGTACTATTTCAAGTAACCTATATATTGATTTTAATGGCAAATCCAAAATTTATGAGTTTTGAGGATTTCTTAAAAAGTATATCTGCAATTAATTTGTCAGACCCTTGGGTAAGTGAGGTAACCGAACTTGCGGTTGACTCATTTCTTGGATAATGAACTTATCGAAGAATTAAGAACAAAACCTAATCAGAATGGCGAAGTATTATTCGAGGAGCATGATTTTATAGCGAATTGCTTAAAAATTGGATTAACAATTCAAGATTTGAAAGAATTAGAATACAAAGATGTTGCTAAAATAATGCTTTGCTATGCTGATGATGGAAAAACAAGAAAAGCAACACAGTCAGACTGGGATAAATTGGCAGGGAGAAAATAAATGGCAAGTGTTAAGGGAATAATAGTTGAGATTGGCGGAGATACTTCAGGACTTCAAAAATCTTTAGAAAAAGTAAATAAGCAGACAAGTAGTTTAAGTAAGGAATTAAAAGGTATTAACTCTTTACTTAAATTAGACCCTAAGAATATAGAACTTCTATCTCAGAAACAAAAAGTTTTAGGAGAGGAAATTTCAAATGTATCTAAAAAATTAGAAATTTTAAAAGAGAGAGAAAAAGAAGTTACTGAATATAGCGGAGAACTCTCAGAAAAGCAACAGGCTCAATATAGAGCTTTACAGCGTGAAATAATTTCAACGGAAAACAAACTTAATAGTTTAAAACTAGAGGCTTCTAATTGGACAAAAGTAAGCCAAAAACTAGAATCTTTAGGAAATGCGTTTGATACTATAGGTCAAAAAGTAGAGAATATAGGTAAAAAACTAACATTAGTAAGCACCGCAACTGGCTCATTAATTACAGTTGGAATTAAATATAATGCTGAAATTGAAAAAGCTACTAATTCTATAGAAGCGTTTGTTGGCAGTAATGAAGAAGCACTAAAAATTGTTGAAGCAATCAGAAATCAGAGTAAAACATCTCCATTTAATTTAACAGACCTTATAAAAGCTAATCAAATGTTAATTACTGCAGATGTAAACGCCGAAAAGTCAATAGAGACTATATCAGCATTGGCTGACGCTATCGCTTTGACTGGCGGTGGCAATGAAGAGTTAACTCGTATGGCTTCTAACTTACAACAAATCCAAAACGCACGGAAAAGCAACGTCTATGGACATAAGACAATTTGCTTATGCAGGAATTGACGTATATGGAATTTTGGCGAAAACAACAGGAAAAACAACAGATGAATTAAAGAAAATGGATATATCTTTCGAAGATTTATCAAATGCTTTAATTGAAGCTTCAAAAGAAGGTGGCAAGTATTATAAAGGTCAGCAAAAAAGTGCGAAAACGTTAAATGGTCAAATTAACACATTGACAAAAGACTTTAAAGAGTTGTTAGGACAGTTAACAGAGAGTTTATTGCCAACAATCAAAAAAATAATAAGTAGAGTTTCAGAGGTTATACAAAAATTCAAATCGCTAGATCAAGGAACAAAAGATAGAATAGTGAAAATTGGATTAATTGTAACCGCATTAACGCCTTTACTTACACTAACAGGCAAATTAATAACTTCTATTGGAACAATTATAACTACCTTAAGTAAACTAACAAGCATTATTTCTAAAGTTACAGTAACGGCAGGAGGTTTAACAACGGCATTCAGTTTAGGTGCTATTGGCGTTACTGCATTGACAGGGCTAACGATAGCTTTAAGCGAAAAAAGTAAAATATTAAGTGATGATCTAAAGAAAGTTACTGATAAAGTTAATTCCCAAACTGATAGTTGGAATAAAGTAAAGGAATCTGCTCAAAATTATATTAATCTTAATTCAGACGAAATAAGCGGATTACAAAAACTAAAAGATGAATTGAATCGAATTGTAGATGAGAACGGGAAGGTTAAAACAGGCTACGAAGAAAGGGCTAGCTTTATTGTAAGTGAATTAAGCGAAGCATTAGGAATAGAGATCAACTTAAATAATGGAATTATAGAAAACTATAAAGAAATTGAAAGTAGCTTAGATGGTGTAATTCGTAAGAAAAAAGTTGAATTGTTGTTAGACGCACACGCTGAAGAATACACAACTGCTTTGGAAAATCAAAAAGATGCCACCAAATTATTAAACGAATTGGAATCAGATAGAACCAAATTATTAGAAGATATTAGCAAGGCTCAAAAGAAAACGAATAACACAAAAGAGGTTATGCAATTACAAGGGCAGTTAACGATATTAAATAATAAACTTGCGGATCAGAAAGACTTAGTTGGTCAATATAGCTATTCTATCCAAAATTATGAAGAACTACAAAATAAAAGCATAAGTGGAAGTGCTGAAGAGATAGACAAAGCAATTCAAAATATAACAACTTCTTGGGAAAATTCTACAAAAGACGTAGGATACAACATATATCAACAAGAGCAAACTTTAAGTGATTTTGTTACATTTGTAGGAGATACCAACGAAGACATTGCTGACGAAATTAGCGGAGATACTAAAGTTATTAGAGCTGTGCAAGGTGTTACTAATGATGTCAACTCTGCTTTAGTTGAAAATATAAATGGTAAGGAATGGGGTCAAGACCTCGTTGAAAATATGGCAACAGGAATTGAGTCTAAAATGGCTAGAATAACAAATGCAGTTTCCAATGTGGCTAACAGAATAAAAGACTATTTAGGTTTTTCTGTGCCTGATAAGGGTGCGCTAGCAGATTTCGATAAATCAATGCCTGATATGATTGATTTAATGGTTAAGGGATTAAGAACTTCATTCCCCAAATTAGAATTAGAAGCTGAAAAGATAGCAAAACAAATGAATACTACCCTTAATATAGCTGACGCAGATATAACTCAAAAAATAATTCATTCGGAGCCGAATGTCGTATCAGTCAATTTTTATCCAAAACAAATGACAGAAGCAGAAATGGAGAGAGCTTTTAATTATGTAGATAGGCGATATGGAATGGCTTACTAGGAGGAGAAATGGTCAGAAAATTTCAATTAAAAAACGAAAAAGGTCAAACATTCTCGTTGATGGATATAGAAAATTACTGTTTTCTAACAGAGCCTAATGGTTTAGGTTATGCTTATAGTAATGATTACGTCAATCTGGGAAATTCATTTATACTTAATTTACGAGTTTTAGAACAAGGTCAAATATCAGGGCAGTTGAATTTTTTATGTTACGATAATTATAAAAAATTCGTGGATTACATAGAAGGTAGCGAAAAACTTTATTTTTCTTATATTGTTCCATACAAATCAGGCTCAAAAGAGTTTTTGCGTGATATCCAAATGACAGATGTTTCTAAAACAGAAATTCAGCCAAATGGTGTGATGAGTGAAAATGTTATATTTACGTGTTTGACTTTGTGGTATGCAACTGCAACTGCTATATATACAATAGATTCTAATGGCGGAGATGAGATACGTTGGGATTTTACATGGGATTCTTATTTTGCAGGTTATGACGCAAGAGATTTATCAATTATTAACACAGGACATACAGACGCTACTATTGAGGTTAGTATAGATGGTCAAGTTGCTAATCCTGAACTTCAATTATATATTGAAAACGATTTATACCAAGATATTAAAGTTACTGACGTTATTGACTCTTACGAGAAATTCTTATATTCAAGCAAAGAAGGAGACTTTTACATTAAAAAAGAAAATACTGATGGAACATATACGAGTCTATTAGACTTGTCTGTAATAGACTTTTCACAGAACTTGGTTATAAGGATTCCAAAAAACAAATCCTGTAGATTAGTTTTAAATGCTGACAATAACATTTCACGTGCTACAGTAACAATTTTTGTGTATTATAAGGCGGTATAAAATGACAATAACAATA
>Ga0310786_10010995_pt1 | contig 11324 bp, 4 predicted proteins | sample AusTroGonzalo_MG_FD_203881 | JGI IMG/M metagenome (GOLD analysis project Ga0310786, IMG submission 203881) | Bovine rumen microbial communities from tropical cattle in Woodstock, Queensland, Australia - Gonzalo_03 (v2) (version 2) | ecosystem: Host-associated > Mammals > Digestive system >... | reverse complement strand
TGATGCCTAACCAGTCCATGAGTGGCTGAGCACAATGATGACCAGTACGGACAGCTATGCCGAGGCGGTCGAGCAGGGTTCCCATATCCAAATGATGGATGTTTCCAACATTGAAACTGACAACGGCATCTTTCTTGGAAGCATCCAAAGGACCATAAATCTGCATTCCATCGATGGTTTGTAGTTGCTCCATACAGTAACGGGTCAGTTCCTGCTCCTGCTGTTGAATAGCATCGAAGCCGATAGAATCGATATATTCTATAGCTTTGGCCAATCCGTGGGTAGCAACATAGTCGGGAGTACCTGCCTCAAATTTGAAGGGCAGGCGCTCAAAGGTGGTCTTTTCCCAAGTCACCTTGTCAATCATCTCGCCCCCACCCTGATATGGCGGTAACTTCTCGAGCCATTCTTCCTTGCCGTACAACACGCCAATACCCGTAGGGCCATACATCTTATGACCGCTGAACGCAAAAAAGTCGCAATCCATCGCCTGAACATCCACTTTGAAGTGTGGTGCACTCTGGGCACCATCCACCAATACGGGGATGTTATGCGCATGGGCCATCTGGATAATCTTTTCTACTGGATTAACCGTACCCAGCACATTACTCACATGCGCCACGCTGATAATCTTCGTGCGAGGAGTGATGAGATTTTCCAACTCATCAAGACAAAGGATGCCATCGTCCGTGATGGGAATATGCTTGACGATAATGCCCCGTTTCATCGCCTGAAGTTGCCACGAGACAATGTTCGAGTGATGCTCCATCTCTGTCACAATCACCTCGTCGCCAGCCTGCATCTGACTCTCACAGAACGATGAAGCCACAAGATTGATAGCCTCCGTGGTGCCACGCGTAAACACAATCTCCTCGATTTTCTTGGCATGGATGAAGGCACGGACGGTCTCACGAGCAGCCTCGTGCAGATCCGTGGCCTGCTGACTGAGGTAGTGAACGCCACGATGCACATTGGCATTCACATTCAGATATTCGTCCCTCATGGCATCCAGCACGCACAAAGGCTTCTGTGTCGTTGCAGCATTGTCCAAATAGACCAATGGCTTTCCATATATTTCCCGTTGCAGAATAGGGAAATCTTTTCGTATTTCTTGAATATCGTACATAAAACTCACAATTATGCCGCAAAGGTACGAAAAAAACACAATTATTGACGCATTATTCACAATTATTTTCTATCTTTGCACCCAGACTAAACACTTAAAACATTATAGCGTATGAAACGATTAGTACTTGCAATGATGATGGCAACAGCTGTTAGTACAACAGCCTTTGCACAAAACAAAGTTAAGAACGTCTATGCCAGCTCTTCGAAACTGGATGTAGAGATGCTGCAGAACACGGATCAGACCGTTCAGCTGAACCGTTATCTCTTTGCAGGCTATAACACCCTCTGCCTGCCCATGTCGGTATCAGCCGAGCAGTTGGGCGACCTCAAGGCCGAGCGCTTCTCAGGCATCAAGCAAGAAGGCGACATCCTGAACCTCTATTTCGTGGAGTGTACCAACGAAGGTCTTCAGGCAGGTGTACCTTATCTGGTTTACTCTCCCAAGAGTCAGTATCTGCGCTTGAAGAACAGCGACGCCATGACGATTGACAACCAATTGAAGACCATCCATATGAGTGACAACAACGGCAACGTTGTGACCTTCGGCAGCGGATGGGAGACCATCGAAAAGGCAGGTCGCTATGGTATTCCTGCCCAGCAGGACGTGACGCCCCTGAAGGCTGTCCTGGTTAGGACCAATGCCGACAAGAAGTTCCTGCCCACCCGTTGTGGTTTCACATGGGACCAGCAGAACGCCTCTGCCAAGGAGTTGCGTATCGTACACCTCAGCGCATCAGAAGTAACCGCCATCAAGGGCGTGAGCAGTCAGACCACTTCTGAGGATGCCTACGACTTGAGTGGCCGCAAAGTGAACAAGTCTGCCAAGGGCCTGCGCATCCAGGACGGCAAGAAAGTGGTGAAATAAGACCAAGCCATCTCGCAAAAAGAGAAACGGCATATCGCCATAAGAGAAACGGCGTCTCACTATCAGTGAAACGCCGTTTTGCTATATATCTAATGCCTATTTACACAATTTGCAACCAGTGCATTTATTGAGCTCGCCGCGGAAGCGCTTCTCCACCAGATAGTGAAGGCGGTCGCGCAAAGGCTCGAGTTGCATCTTGTCAATCACCTCATTGATGAAAGCATTCTGCAGCAGGAGTTTGGCCTCCTGAAGGGAGATGCCACGCTGACGCATATAGAACAGGGCCGCATCATTGAGTTGGCCCACAGTAGAGCCATGCGCGCACTTCACATCATCGGCATAGATCTCGAGCATGGGTTGGGTGTACATGCGGGCTTCCTTCGTAGCCGTGAGGTTCTGATTGGTCATCTGCGAGGTGGTTTGTTGGGCACCGTGTTCTACCAATACACGACCAGCAAAAGCGCCTACGGCCTTATCATCGAGCACATATTTATACAGTTCGTTTGAGGTGCAATGAGGCACCTTGTGCGTGATGAGCGTGTTGTTGTCCACATGTTGCTGCTTGTCGGCAATGACACAGCCATAGCAATGACACTCGGCACCCTCGCCACTAAAGGTGAGGTCGAGGCGGTTGCGGGTAATACCGTTATGAAGCGTGATAACGTTATGGTTCACACGACTGTTTGCCTGTTGGTCGATATAGACATTGCTCACGCGTACATTCTTATGATGGGTCTCCTCCAGGCAATAGAGGTCGAGCGACGCATTCTCGCCCACATAGGCCTCAATGACCTGCGTGGCCAGGAAATTCCTGTCATCGGCGGCATGGTCGCAGAACAGCATCTTTATTTCTGCTCCCGTCTCCAGAACGATGAGCACACGGCGATTAACCATCAAATCGGGCACCACACGCTGGGCATTCTGAGGCGTGGCCTTCAGGATATTGATGACCTGAATGGCACGGTCCACCTTCGTATTCTTAGGCACATAAACCAGCATACCATCCTGCGCCAGCATCGTGTTTAGGGCCGTGATACCATCCTCACTGGTCTTAGCCTGCTTGGCATAGTATTTAGCCACCAACTCAGGATAGTCGCGCATTGAGCCGATAATCACGCCCTCTGGCAGATGCATATTAGCTGTAGCGATTCTGTTGCCCCTTGCTTCTTGCTCCTCGCCCCTATAAAACATATCGTTCACCACGAAGAAGAGGCTCGTCGAGAGGTTGGGCACATCGCAATGGAAAGCCTCGTAAGGGTCAACGGGAATCTGCAATCGATTGAGGTTTACACCATAGTCGGGCTCAAAGAGCTTCTGAATATCGGTATATTTGTATCGCTCTACCTTTTTCGTTGGGAAACCCTGCTTACGGAAGTCCTCGAAAGCCTGATCGCGCACCACGTTCATAGACTCCGGCGCATGATCAAAAATCATCTGCCGAGCCTGCTTGTAGAGCTCTATATATTGTTTCTCACTACCCATTACTCTTCTCCGATTTCTTCCTTAATCCAATCGTAGCCGTGTTCCTGAATCTGTACTGCCAGCTCAGGGCCACCAGTCTTCACGATACGACCCTTGTAGAGCACATGAACGAACTGGGGTTTAATCATCTCGAGCAAGCGGTCATAGTGAGTGATGACGATGCACGACGTCTCGGGTGTCTGCAGTTTGTTCACACCCTCAGCCACGATGCGCATGGCGTCCACGTCGAGGCCAGAGTCAGTCTCATCGAGAATGCTCAACTTGGGTTCGAGCATAGCCATCTGGAAAATCTCGTTGCGCTTCTTCTCGCCTCCGCTGAAGCCCTCGTTGACAGAACGGTTAGCCAACTTTGAGTCGAGTTCCACAATCTTGCGCTTCTCGCGCTGCAACTTCAGGAACTCGGCAGCATTCATGGGCTCCAATCCCTGATACTTGCGCTTTTCGTTGATGGCGGCCTTCATGAAGTTAGTCATCGACACACCAGGAATCTCAACAGGATACTGAAAACTCAGGAAGAGTCCCTCGTGAGCACGGTCTTCGGGCTTCATCTCCAGCAGGTTCTTGCCGTTGAAAAAGGCCTCGCCCTCTGTCACCTCGTAGAGCGGATTGCCCACGAGTACGGCACTCAGGGTGGACTTACCCGAGCCGTTAGGACCCATGATGGCATGAGTCTCGCCATCATTAATAACGAGGTCAATGCCCTTTAATATCTCTTTATCGCCAATCTTGGCGTGTAAGTTCTTTACTTCTAACATACTTCTTTTCAATTTGCTTCAAACTATAGGAATGCATAACGGCAGACAAACAGAGCAGCCAAAAGGATGGTGCCCCAGTTCATATTGTTTCGCTCGTCCGCATCTTTGAATGTGCCAGACAACAGATGAATCAGCACATAGGAAATAACACCCATGAGGATACCATCGGAAATGCTATAGGTAAGCGGCATGAGCACGATGCAGACAAAGCAAGGGATAGCCGTTACATAATTAGAGAAATCAACTTTGCGGATATCATGCATCATCATGACACCAACCAGAATCAACGCAGCTGCTGTGGCCTGAGAAGGAATCGCCAGGAACAGCGGTGCGAAGAGCAATGATACCAGGAAGCACAAGGCTACGATAAAACTGGTAAGTCCAGAGCGGCCACCAGCATTCACGCCCGAAGCACTCTCCACATACGTCGTTACGGTAGATGTACCAAGAACAGCACCAACAGTAGTACCGATGGCATCAGCCATAAAGGCCTGATTCAGGTTCTTCACATTGCCGTTGTCATCCACCATTCCTGCACGGTTAGACACACCAATAAGGGTGCCGATGGTATCGAACATATCGATAAACAGGAAGGTGAGTACCACCACAAACATATCTACCGTAAATATATTGTGCCACTCAAACTGCATGAAGATAGGGCTGATAGAAGGCGGTGCCGACATGATGCCAGTGAAATGGGTAACACCCAAGGGGATACCGATAATAGTGGTTACCAGGATACCAATGAGCAACGCTCCCATGACATTTCGTACCAGAAGTGCAGCTGTAAGTATGATGCCAAAAATACTCAGCAGTACTGCGGGGTCGTGCAGATCACCCAAGGTGATGAATGTAGCATCCGATGAAGCTACGATACCTGCTCCCTTCAAACCTACAAAGGCAATAAAGAGTCCGATACCAGGACTGATGGCACGACGCATAACCAGAGGTATGGCGTTGACAATATGTTGGCGCAAGCCTGTAATGGTCAGCAATATGAATATGAGTCCTTCAATCATGACTGCCGTAAGTGCGAACTGCCACGAGTAGCCCATGGTGAGCACTACGGTGAACGCAAAGAATGCATTCAATCCCATGGCAGGAGCCAAGGCGAAGGGCAATTTGGCATAGATAGCCATCACCAAGGTAGCCACTACAGCCGAGATACACGTTGTGGTGAACACGGCTCCTGCATCCATACCTGTAGCAGAGAGGATGCTGGGATTGACAGCCAGGATATAAGCCATCGTCAAGAAAGTGGTTAAGCCACCAATAACCTCCTTGCGCAAAGTCATCTTGGAGGAATCGAATCCAAATAATTTCTCTAACATAGAATTTTCTTCAGTCCAATTTAATTGCTTGAAATCACATTTTGGGTGCAAAGGTACAAAAAATATTTTTTCTAAGCAACGAATATCAAGAACTTGTTATTCACTCTCGTTTTTCTTTCCTATCACAACATTTGAGTTACCCGTCACCTCAGCATTGTTACCACCACCATAGACATTGCCTCGGATGTCAGCACCCGTTCCTTCTTCTGTTCCGATGTTCACTTGGGTATTACCAATCACCTTTGCTTCATTACCACCACCAAATACATTATTGATAGCACCGATTTTTCCACTTGCATGCGACGGAATGGGGAAGCCATTCACATCATTATATGTTTTGGCATTCTCACCAATTACCGTTGTCTTATGTGCACCCTCAACCACATTGATATTTACGGTAGGATTACCCACCATGGTTGCCGTAGAGCCATAGCCGCCACCAAACACGCTACCAATACTGGTAAACGACTTCACATTCACCACGGGGTCAGTATAAAGTGGAGTGGTGCCCGATTCAATGAGTGAACCATCACTATTATAGCCATAGACGGAGTAGCCTGCCAGGTTGCCACCACCATACAACTCGCCAATGATGATGGGCTTACAACCCGTCTCCTCAATATTCACCTCAATGGGACCACGAATAGTACCACTGACATTGTTACCACCAAACACACGATCGAAACGGCCGTTGGTAATGGTAAGTGTCACGCCACCCTGAATATCAGCAGCCTCAGCTCCGCCGTAAGCAGCTCTCAATCCTGGTATACAAGCCATCAGCATCGTCGCATCAGCATCCATCGGGGCACTCTTACCACCTCCATACGCCTCATCCACTTGGAATGTGCAGAGTGGTGTATCCATGCCATCCATCTTTTCTTCGAGCAAGGTAATAGCCGTCTTACGCACATTACCCTTCGTATTCGAACCACCAAAGACACGATGAAGTCGCCCACCATAGATATTTACAGAAGCTGTACCAGGACCATAGACATACTTACTGATAAAGGTAGGAGCCAGTTCTGTGTCAGTAGTTCTCTTCTCCTTTGTGTTGTATATATCCTCTTCAGCAGAATAGTCATAGAATCCCACGTTGGCGCCTGGATTATCCAGCATCGTAGCACCTTCATTATATGAGATTTTGTCTTTACCATTACCTCCTCCGAAGAGTTCATCAATCTCAAACGCACCATTAACGGTAACCTCCGTTGCTGGAGTCGATGCAGCATTACCGCCACCATATACCTGCTGGATGCTGGTTCTGTCACAGCCGTCGATGATAACCTTGGTTGAGAATGTAGTATTCTGACCATCATAATCGTCATCCGTGGCATTTGGTCCTTTAGGCAGATAAGCAGCCATATTACCACCGCCGTAAACGGCCTTCACATCGTATCGGCCTTTCACTTTAGGCTGTACTGCATTCTCACCTGATACGATACCTGCTATCTGCGAAGCCAAAGCATTTTGTGTCTTATAGATATGCACCTCTACCTGACCTTGAGGCGAACTGTTCACATTATTGCAACCAAAGATACTACCCTTTACAGCACATCCTCTTGCGTTGTCAGCTACATTTTCGTTCAACTTCACCGTCACATTCTTAGAGACAGCAAACCTGACCTGATCCACACGAGCCTGTCCTCTGGTACCCATACATCCGCCATAGACGTTCTGATCGATAGTGCCACCTTTCAGATTAACCGTGATATAGCCATGATCTGTGCCATCCTGCATCTTTCCATACAGGGGATTTTCTATTTGCTTGGTAGGATCAGCGGGATCTGGAATCATCATCGCCTCAAAGAAAGTACCCACCGACGCGATACGGCCTCCACCATAAACGGAGCCATGCATCGTGCCGCCCTCGATATTCAGTACGACATTGCCACCCACAGAACCAGCCGTTAATGCCGTAGGCGATCCTTGTCCGCCACCAAATACATTGCCGTCATATCCTGAGGTTGTGCCATCTTTGATAGAGCCTATCTCTCCGCCACGGATGTTTGTCGTAGCCAGATTTAACACGTGACCGTCCTCACCACCTCCATGAACTGAGCCATAGACCCTGCCACCTGTTATGGTAACATTTGTATTCTCCACATTCGTCACCTGATTGAAGAAAATACGCTTATCACCCATACCGGCACCGAACACATGTCCGATAGTTGGGTTATAGAGTATCTCCTGCTTGCTGCGTGGAACACCAACCGTTCCATCACTCATAGTAATAACGGCATCCCCCCATACGTCCGACATCTCACAGCCACCATATACATTATTCAATATATGGCCACCAGTAATTCTTACCTCTGCATTGCCTGCCACTCTTCCTGCAGAATAGAGCCACTTACCTTGCGCATAGGGATAATAGCCAGAACCGCCAGCGAACACATTACCATAGAAAGAACGGCCATCGGTCGCCTTACGGTTACCACCTTCCGACGACACATTATTGGCGTAATCACCATTTTCATCTGCATACTGGTCGTAAGGAACACCATCGTCCACATACGTCCAGTGGTTCGTTGGCTTCAGTGTTGTTGGCGATTCCGCTGCCCAATCTTCCTCTGTATAAGCCTTTGTCAATCCATCACCACATCCTATCTGGCCGCCCTGTATCTTTACCAGCGTATTGTGTACCACATGTCCACTCTCACTACCACCATAGACACCACCAATCACAAGGGCAGAACCACTAATGGTGACATCTGTCTTATCATAATAGGCACAAGTCTCAACGTTCGGATATTCATCTGGTTCCTGGACATCACCTCGTCCAGCTCCAAACACATGGCCATAGTCATCAGGTCCACCACCAGCGTCCATCTGTACACCAGGAACGCCTATCATGCCACCACTAATAGCTATGGTACACTTTCCCGTACCCTCAGCACAACCAATAGGCATACCAAGAGCAGCATCCTTGTTATCTGCTTCTTTCGCGGCTACATAGGCGGCATCAGCAAACGCATTAAACGTTCCCACTGAGCCCATAGCACCGCCGCCATATACATTGTGAACAATAAATCCACCATCAATGATGACATTGGCATTACCTTTCACAATACCAGCATTGAAGTTGTAATACGTCTTTTTCTTTGTCTGGCCATTTTCCTCAACAGTAGCTTCATAAGTATCCGTACCACAACCGCCACCATACACATTCCCGCGGAAGGGATAACGAGGACCCACATATTTTATACCGTTATAGGTTATTTCTTCACCCGATACAATACCGATGGTACCACTATGTACCTTCACCTCCGTATCATTGAAGGTATGACCATTCTCACCACTACCGTAGATAGAGCCCTTAATCAGTGGCTTTGACAAATCTCCGCCAGAAGAGCCGATCGTGATTTTTGTATCATATACCCATGCCAACAGATCGTTAGGGTCCACTCCATTGACAGGAGTAGCGACATCTCCTCGCGAGGAACCAAATACCATACCATTCTCTTTGCCTGTAGTACCGATTCTGCCTCCTGTTATAGTAATGTTACATACACCAGTATTAGCCGTATTAAGTCCTGTAGGCATGCCTGTAGCATCATAAGTAAAATCGCCCACCGAACCATAAGCGCCGCCACCATATACATTATGGTATATAAAGGGAGATGATGCCGTACCGCTGATATTAACATTGGTATTACCTTTCACAAGGCCAGCCATCTTATCACTTGCCTTTCCCATACCTCCACCATAGACATTACCGACTATGGCGCCGTATGCCGTTGCATCTGCATATCCTATGGTACCACCAAAAACGTTTACTTCTGTATCGCCTCCCACAGCCGACTCTTCACCGCCACCATAGACACTCTTTGTAACGGACATGACCTTTCCGGCAGTAAGTGTGGTATTACCATTAATTGTAAGCGTAACATTACCAGTGACAGCACCTAAACCCGTAAGATCTTCTTGGGTATATAGAATATGGTTTGTCTGGTCGATGGCTGTTGCTTTTGAATTAACCTCATCGCGATGTTGCCAAGTGTAAGGCTCTGTAGTTGGAAGTATACCCTCTGTATAGGCTCCAGTATTCACGTCATAGCTTGGTACCCTTTGGAAACTATTATTCATCACATCTACTTTAGGCAATGTGGCTGAATAACCTCCACCAAACACATTACCTTCCACGGTGCAGTTGGTAAGTGTTGAGTTGACATCACCAGTAACCTTACCGAGGCTACCACCGCCATAGAAGTTTCCGAGACCATAAGAAAGATTAAGACGCCCCAGCGGACTGGTAGTAATGGTGCATTCCGTAAGCTTTGACGTTACATCATGTGTAGTGGCCAATGAGAAACTCACATAATCAATAAACAGACGGGCAACGTTCTTCTCATTATCAGATTTGGGGATAAACTGATAGTCTATTCGTGTCTCTACACCCTTATAACCACTATCATAACTATAATCATAACTTGCGGCACCGGTAAGCCAACCATTCCAATCGTAGTTATAATCGTTATATTTGTTACTAGGATACCTACGGTTATAAGAATTACCACCATAGCCAGCACCGAAGAAGGTGCGGAAGATACAGTTGGTGGCATTGGTGACTACTTTTGTTTCATTGTTCATATCACCGAACTTAGGACCACCACAGAACTGGTCAACACGACTGTTTGAGATAACAGTCGTGATATTGCCCTCTGCAATATGGGCGGCATTGATACCACCAGCGTAGAACTCATCAATGTCGGCATTGTCTACTTGCCAGATGATGTTGCCATTGGTATGGTTGGTTGCGTCACCAATACCCTGCATACCAGTTCCTGCCACCTTACCGAAGCGACCACCATTAATGTAGCATTCGGCATTATCATTATAATTGGTGTTAGGGGTATTATATAGACCTGTCAGATAGAATTCATCAAAGTCACCACCAGTTACAGAAATAGGAGGATGAGGAGTAACGACCGTCTGTCTGTCCTGATGGGCTCCGAGATGGAACTCCTTAAACCATACGTTACTTCCCACGTGGTAGTACGTAACTGCATTAGCTGGATTTGGCGGATTGCTAGTTTCTGCTACAGTTACCCACTGTTCTATCACTCCTCCATGCAAAATCATAGGTCCAGGTAATCTGGGATTTTTATCATATTCAAACTGCGTGACGCGGAAAAGGGCAGTATTGGTAGCTTCAAACCACCCCAATGGTTGCATAATACCAAAATTATAAGTTCCTGAACCGCCTGTGGACTTTTGAGCCATACCAAGACCTATGACATTCAAGAAATCGATTCTCACCGGATGCACGCGAAGACGACCATTAGCACCATCAAAACGCAAAATATAGGAATAGTCTGGTTCATTGTCTTTGTCCAGGTCAATAGACATAATAGTGTATGGCTTACTATCTGTTTTGTCAGAAAGGTCTAAACTATGGACATTACCTACCAATACAACGGCATTGTCATAAACAGTGCTGGTGTTAGAAGGATTCAACCCCGATACCGCCGCACTCATAGATGTATATACCGTCTGTTCGCTGCCTTCTATGGTGATGGAGTTACTTGAGTATCGTACTCCACCGCCAACGGTTGTAACGTCGGAAGCAGTTTTCATAGTCTGATTGTACACAACGTCAGTATATTGGTCAGACACATAGACACACTTGCCCCAATATGGTTCAATCGTGATGGATGTTACTCCATCAGGTACATCAAAATAAGCTCCCTGACTGAATACGCGACCACTTACACTGAATAAATCCTTGTCAGTACATTTACGGTCTGCAAAATTATAAGGCGT
>Ga0310786_10010994_pt1 | contig 11325 bp, 11 predicted proteins | sample AusTroGonzalo_MG_FD_203881 | JGI IMG/M metagenome (GOLD analysis project Ga0310786, IMG submission 203881) | Bovine rumen microbial communities from tropical cattle in Woodstock, Queensland, Australia - Gonzalo_03 (v2) (version 2) | ecosystem: Host-associated > Mammals > Digestive system >... | reverse complement strand
ACAAGCTACTATGGTTTCCCAGCGCTTCTTAGGTATGCCCTCGATCTCGTCAAGGCGTTGTGACTGCTTGTTTATCTCTTTGGCTATGTTCTCCACGTTTACAGCCAAGACTTGAACAGACGCAACAAGCTCACTGATTTGCGCCTGTTTAGCTTCGATGATCTCTATGCGCTTATTTTGTCTGTTATCTTCGGCCTCTATTCGCTTGACAAATTCTGAATGTACTTCTAACGTGACAAATTCACTCATAATTAACCTCTAATTCGGTTTTAACTCGTTTTTAACTCAATTCTAATTCAATGCAATAATTCCAATGAATTAAAATGCACTTTATTTATGCTGCCGGATGTGATATAAACCTCTTGCATCCATCGACTACATCAAGATTAGAGTCAACCAACTCAACGATACCTGATACAACTTCTGCTGTTCCTTCAAGTGTTGACCACTTAGCCGCAAAAGCTGATATGCCTGCGCTCTTGCTTGTGTACTCGCCTATCTTGTCCGTCTGAAATGATCCGTTGCTAATCCACATTAAATAATACTTTTCCATGTTTTTCCTCCTATGAAATAGATATTGTTATGTTTGTATCTGCTGTCAAAGTATCAAATGATACCGTCAAATTATTCTCCAAACGACTTACACCGTAATTGCCGTTGTAATTGTCAAAGAATACCGACACGTTACCAATAGGTGCATCATAGAATACCTTTTCTTTTTCGCCGTAGTATGCTGTCTTTGTTTCCCTGTATGGCATAATTGCCATAAACAAATCCCAATCTTCTTTGAGTATCTTTACTTCCTCATACTCATAATATGTGATTGTGTTTCCTGCTCCATCTTCACCTTCTTTTTCAACTACATTTCTGCGCATATAGTTGTATATTTTTGAAGATGTTGTATCTATAAGAACAGGATATTCTGCTGATGTTGCTTTATACCAATTCAATACTTTCACTTCCTTTCTTATGATGATAATGGTTTACAAGATAATGATCCTGTGCAGTTCCATGCCGTAAATGTACCATCGAAATATAGATACACAGCAAATAATCCTATATTATCAACTACATCGGCATTTCTAGCATCATGTTCTCCAACTCCTGCAAGCGTTGTTTTTGTATTATCAAACAAAAACTCGTCACAATAATAAGTGGAAGATGATGCTCCTGAAGCATTTTGCGGCAGCATTATTCCTGTTGAGTCAAACAGCATTTCTTTTAAGTGATTTCCGCTCGTTCCTGTCGGAGTCGAATTACTTACTGATATATAACCGTTTCCTGTAAAGTCGTAATCACTAGCTGTTGAACCATCCTGTGTGCCATGTGTCAGTTTAACCTTCTGACCGCTTGTTGTATTCACCCAACCAAGAATACGCTTCCATGCAAAGCCATAATAATTCTCCATGCCGAATATCTTGACAGCATTGCCATAATTACCGCTTGACACAAGACCGCTATTTGTGCCATAGAACAATCCCTTTGTGTTATGTATTCCTGTGTTGAAACCATTATTGACAGACTGATTTCCACCGCTTGCAAGACCTTTTCCAAAAGCAGTTGATGCATCAGTTGTTTTGCTTATAAGAATACATAACAAGGTTATAAGCAAACGATCAGCATATACCTCTAAATCCCACATCACATCTGTGCTCGGATTATTGGCTTTTGCATAAGTTCTTTCATTAGCCGATGTATTGCTATTAGAAGCAGACCATCCCGACATTGACCTTGCTTTGCCCGAATCAACACGAATGTTATATATAGGTGTATAAAAATGGTCAACCAAATTGCCCTGATTATTTATGAAACTCCAAGCATGATAGTCATTGTCAATTTGCTTATCAGCAATATAAACAGACGCACTTTTAGGATTGTTAGAATCAGGTACGATTTTATACCATATCTTTTTACCGTCTCTGCCCCACTCCATCATGGCATTGCCGCCATACGAAGTATTTGCCACATCGGATGCAGTTACTCCATCAGCTTTCTTAGTATAATCATCAGGATCAAGATAATAATCAACTGTGCCATCATACTTGAGCATACAAGGACGAGGCATAAAGAAAGCATCACTCCACGATCCATAATTAAAAACATCATTTGTATAATCCATGTAAGCTGGAGTCATACCTACGGCATCTTCCAAATATGTAACTTTTGAAGAAGGGCTAGACTCGCTATTATCTATCCGAAAACCATAGACAGTGCTACTTACTGTTCCTTTTTGACCCATACATCTGTGCATTGCCACGGTATCACCCCCATATCCTAATGCCGCATTTAGTGACATTATCATTAGCATCAAACATAACTGACATTGTAGTACCGCTTATCTGAGCATCAATAGGTACTACCCCAAATACATCTGCATAATAGTCGTACTGTTTGTTAGATGATATAGCAGCGTTTGTAAAAGAAAATGTTGTTATACCACTAGACGTTGTACCGCTAGAAGATTCAAGATAAGTTCCCCCACCACCGCTAGGCGTATCCCATGTGCCATCACCTTTAAGGAATTTATCTTTATCGGCAATTAAAGGCTGTGGTGCATATCCAGCCGTACCGTTTGCCTGTGCTGTTGCGCCTACTAATGCAGTCCATGTATCGGTAAATACTGCGTTTGAAGGTACAGTCTTATTCAATTCATACGTCATGGGTGTTGCTGTGCCGTCTGACGCTACATATACGCCCTGTGTTGCTGATCCCACCGCTGTTGATGCTGTATGAGACACATAGTTTCCTGCGGCCTGAAAATCACTTGCCTTCTTTCCGCTGTCTGTTAAATCTCCGTTAGAGTCAAGCCCTGCAAAGTTTCCGCTTGTTCCACCTGATACCTTGTTAGCCTTGTCTGCTATATCCGTAGAAGTAAGGTAAGTGTTTGTGTCTATCGTGCCGTCATTTTTTACAAGGCCACTGGTTGAAGATGTCTCAATATAGTTTCCGACTGCCTGATATAAAGTATCGAAATAAGTCTTTAAGACACTCTTAATATTGCTCCATAAAGACTTTCTTGTAGCCGTTGCAGAAGTATCGTAAAAAGGTACATAGTCGTCATCTGCCAAAGTGGTCTCTGCGGTATCTCCTTTGTGGTAGGCGTTTGAGTCTGTTCCACCACCGCCCCCACCACCGATAGGATTGCCGTCGTAAGTCGGATTGCCGCTTGAATCTTCTCCAAACTTATCAATGACTGCCTTATTTGAGTGTGTGTGCTTCTTACTTACAGCGTCGGATAGATCACTCTCTGTCTGTGTATAAGTATCTAAAAGAGACTTATTACTGTGCGAGTGCTTCTTTGATACTGCATCTTCAATGTCGCTATTACTCTGATCGTAAGAGTCAAGCAATGATTTATTGCTATGTGTATGCTTCTTATCAACTGCATCAGACAGATTAGCTTCGGTTTGCGTGTAAGTCTCTAATAGTGCAAGATTAGAGTGTTCATGTTTCTTATCGACTGCATCTGCAAGGTCTGTCTCGGTCTGCTCATAAGTATCTAATAAAGCCTTATTATCATGGGTATGTGCATCTTGTATAGCTTCACTCATACCATCCTCTACAGTCTTTAAGTCTGTAGAAAGTTTATTCATAACTGCCTGTACCGTGTTGCCGCTTCTTCCTGTCGGTGCTGTTGCTCCTAAACTAGCTGCCGCAGAAGTCGCTTCCAGTTCATCAATAAGATTGTTTACCTTTGGAGCGACTACATTCTTTGCCGGTGCGTCAAACTCCTGCTTTAATGCTGTTGCAGAAATCTTTGGCTGGTTAGGTAAAGTCGTAGCGCCTCTTGAATTTAGGTCGCTTGTCGTGATCTTTGTAAATGCCATTTTCTCACCCCTTGTAGTTGCCGCTTTCGATGTATTCTAATGCTAAATCAAATAATCCAAACGGCTCATTGTACTTGTCGTTCTCTACCCTGAAACGTGCTTTATCTACCTTCTTAACTCTGACTTTGGTATGTAATACTTTCTCCGTCGTGTCCTGACTGAAAGAGAACAACTCAAAGTCAAAGTTTGCAAAGTCTATCGGATTGCCTATAACGGTTTCTTCTCTTATGAAGTTCCACACACCCAGCTTACGGGAATACAACTTAGCGGAAGTCCTTATAGCTGACATCAAACGGACTGCAAAGTATCTAAACGTCTTGTTCTTATAGAATAATTTGCCGTCTAAGTCCGGTGTTTCCCAACAAGCATAGATCCCAGCTCCGTCGTCGTTATAACTGTCTAAAGACTCTATATCAGTATTAAAAGCACACACCCGGCCGTCGCTAGTTCCAAACCAAACCCCTTCATCTTCCCATATACACAATGCAGGAACATTCGTACAATAAAACCCTACATACTGTCTTGTAGCGTAGGGTTCTGATTTATCTGTCCTTGTGGCCTGTAATCCATCAAGGATATATAATTGATTATTCAATGCAAGGATGTACTGATTATCATAGATACAAGCCATTGCATTTTCGGGGTTAGGCTCTTTCCTTAACTTACCATCAAGGTAAAATGATCTATTCTGTGTGTATTTCTCACCCGTTATATCCTGCTCGGTGATAGCAAATATTCCATGCTTTGTTAAGAATAACGGCTCGGTCTGTATATATCCGAAAGTATAAGGCGCTACAACTCCTTCCCCTTGGAGTGTATTTATCAATTTGAATACCGGCTCAGTTGTGGCTCCCTCTCCTTCCTCGTCGCCTTCATCGGTCTTTAATAAGTCACCTTCTCTGACAAACACTGACTGCGACTGATCGAAACCATCTTTAAATGTGGCAAGGTAGTTATTGACTATTGCATATCCCGTTATCATACTCTGTTCCGAACCTAAAGTCGCATAGTTCGTATCAGGAAAATATGTAGGATCATACTGCTGTGAGTAAAAATCCCAATTCGGATGATCGGGATTGCCTGCTAAGAATAACCTATCTCCTGCGCCGCCTATGCCATATAAAGCGCCATGAGTACAATGTGTTATTCTTTCCCTGTAATCGTCTATCGTTCTATAGGCAAGTATCTTTACATTGTCCTCACCCGTTATAGGTGAATCTCCCGGCGCTGTTGTGAAGGTTATCTGTCCGGTGTTTCTATCTACTGTAAAGTCTTGGTTTTCATACTTTAAAACCCAGTTTCCTTTATCATCTAATATCCATGCTCTACATTCAGTATCATCAAGATAATTAAATGTTAATTGAAACTTCTTTACCCCTGCATGGCCTTGGAACAACTCATAGAAACCCGGCTGCAATAAGTTTATAGACTCATAAGATGTGCCGCCGCCTTCCGGTTCTTTACCAATAGTCACTGTAGGGATATAGGCTGTGTCTTTATCAATCGGCGTTACAATTCCTTTTCCTATCTCATGGACGTAAATATTATTCCCGTCAATGACATAGAGGTTTTTATTTAGCTGCCATGATCTACTTAAATGCGCGTTCATTCCTTCGCAACATTTAGAAATGTCTGCCGAATTATGCGCCCTTACATACATATCAGTTCCTACATGATACAGATACCATATAGGGGATATATCAAAGCTTTTCTTTATCTTTGCTTCGTGTATCTTAATTTCGGTTATTTTGGTCGTACACTTCTTTGTACTGCTGTTGCTTAGATCATATCTGATTCCAATGCTGGATAGACTATTTGCATTTACATACAGATAAAGTTCTATTTTTTCATTTATGATATTCCGTTCATATTGCTTCGTCCACAAATCCCCATCCGAATTTATTTTCAAAGTAATATGCTCTACTTCTGCCGCGTCTTCTGCGGTTGCGGTTATCTTAAACTCTATCTTAAAGGTAGTAAAATAAGCATAACTGGTATCTCTTATTGAAACTTCCTGAGTACATACACCGCTGACTGCGTTGCTTTCCATTGTTGCAGAATCTATAAGAGCAGAATTTCCCGGCTTAATATCGTATAAGTCTTCTGTATGAAACTCGCCGCCGTTGTCTTCCGGTGCTGCTGACCATTCGTAAGCGTCGTTTTTGGCATACATTACAGATATATTCTTTAAGTCTATATTTGCGTTGCCTTCCATTGCTAACTTAGGTTCGGGATGACCAGCGCCTCTAACATTTACAATAGAGCTGTAATGCTCCCATTCTCCGGTTGCATCGGTGATCTCTTTTTCAGCTTCATCTGATTGCACATAGACTTTTATACTTGACGAGTATATTTGTGATGTTCTGTAATCAAATTCAACGTGCATTGTCGCGCCGGCCGCAACGATTTCGCCTAAAGTCTTTATTGTCTGTATGGTATCGGCAAGGATATATGACCGGCTTTCTGAGCTTGTATCTAATGCCCTGTTGACATTAACAACTCTGTTGCCCTCAAACGTACCTGTTTTGCCTACATGACATCCATAAACCGCGTTATTAGTTGAGTCTCTTTCTACAAGGTATTTAGGTGGAACAGACCATTTATAATCTTCATCCTTTTGCAATAATACGGCAAAATTCTTTATCGTTACTGTCTGCGGCTCCCAATCATACAAATACAAACCTATTGCACTTACGGGATCTTCATAATAATATAGGTCTATAGTGCCGCTAAAATGCGTCCATTCATCGACACTTTCATTTATCCAAGTTGCAAATGTCGATGATTCACCGAATGGATAAGCCCTTATTGAGAAGCTATCCTCAACGTCAAATCGTGTCGTTTTATAATCAAACTCAAAATATACAGGAATAGAATAAGTATCTATATCGGGTGGTGTTATCTCTTTTGTCAGGTTGTATAGCAATATGGTATCTCGCGTCCTTGCATCAACGAGTATTTCTCTTTCACTTGACGATGTACCGACTGCAAGATTGACGTTTGTATTCTTTCCGAAAAGTATCTCTTTCCTATACCCTGTACGTTTGCGCACTTTTCCGGGTACATTGCGCACCATGTTCTCTGCGTTCGGTGAGCGTCTCTCGTCCATGTCTGCCCCGGAGTTAGTTAAGTCAACTCCTAAAAAGGTATCTATATCAAATATGTCTTTTGCCGGTGATTTTGGAACCTTAAAAGAAACTGCCATTTTTTAAATCCACCCACTACTTGATGTAAAAGTTTCAAATGCTGCAATGTTAGCGGTATTTCTCAATCTCTCAAAGCCTACCTCAAATTCATTTCTGTAGGCCGTCGCGATACCATTATCGTCGTCTTTATATAACTGTGAGGCCATATACAAAGGCAACAAAGTATATACTTCGGGATCTAACGGTATCTCGTAATCGTCTTCGGTTAAAGATGTAAACTGTTCGGGATATGCCCTGTAATATACAGTGAAAGCACCTACCATGTTGCGATCTAATACTAAGGTCTTTGTGCCTTCCTGATAGAAGTCTGATGTATTAAGGTACTTCTGATAAGCCCCCTCATAGTAAATGCCCTGCGGATCTATCATATAAAAATCCGGTGCAAGCAAAGTCATATCGTACTTTACTTTGTCTGTAAAAGGTACAACGTCTTCTTCTGTAGCAAAGGTCTCTTTATAGATAGCTATATTCTTTAAACCCATAGGGTAAGATGTGGTTAATTCAATCTTGACGGGCTTTTTCAGTACGTTTGAGATTAACCCCTTGAATACCTCATAGCCCTTGTTGTCGATCTCTATAGTGTCAATCACTACATCATCAACATATATATTGCAAGTTCCAGTACCGGAACACTCAAAATAGTATGACTGTCCTTCATCCGAACCGAAATAATAGGTATCAGAAAACTCATGTATAGGGTTAGAGACAGATTCAGATACTAAATTCTGAATATCCATCTGTGATATTTTTACAGACTTTGTAATGAATTTGCCTGCCGTCGCTAATAAAGATAAGCCCTCATTGGCACAATGCGGCATTGCGGCCAAATAACCTAAAGTCGATTCATCCTGTAATATCTGATCGTCGGCCGCAAACATCTTCTGTAATACAGCTAATTTCAAGTCATACCATGTACTCATTTCTAACCCTCTAATCTTGCGATTAAATCACTCTTTGAGCCTGTAGCGTCTAACCCTCTCTGCGCACATAACTTTTTTAACTGCGCATAGGGTAACGAAAGATAGTCTTCCTGTACTTCTTCCTGTACTTCTTCTTTCACTTCTGTAGAGCCAAGCGGCGTAGTAACCATTCGACTTACATATTTATCTCCAATAACCCGTAGTACCTTAAAGGTAAAACCTTCTTCCTTAAAAGTGTCTCCTACCTTCAATCCTTTTGGTGCCATAAATACTCCTTCCACATCTGACTAACCCCCACAAAAGTGGGGGCTTGCCAAATGTTTATTGTTTATGAAAGCGTAGTACCTACCTGTGCGCCGCCCATAATAAGTGAACGCCAATCATAGTAGCCTGCGCTCCAACGTGCATATCCTGACCATTCAAGGTTGCGTGACTTGTTAAGTACCTCGTTAGATACATCAAGTGCAACACGATCAAAGAATACTGCTGCGTTAAGGTCTCTCTGAGCCTCTGAACTCATAAGGATGTAAGGCTTTGTGCCTGCCGCTGCTTCCCAACGATGATTAACGATAAGTCTCCAGTTACCCTTCTGAGTATTGATGTCGTTATTATTTGAGCCGACAATCTGATCCGAATGGATGATCCTCTTGATAAGGTCTTCAAGATCCGGAACATTACCGGGTATGATAATGGTATCGAAGGTATAACCCATTACATTACCACTCTGATTCTTAAAGTTACGTCCGATGTTAGCCAGCGTATAAAGCATTGTCGAGTTAGAGCCAAAAGGATTAGTGAACACGTTTGACTGAACTGCTACGCCTGTCTTCTTGCCGGGATGATCTACTGCGAAAAGAGCCTTGCCATCGCCTGTGGTCTTATCATAAGTCTTATTTCCATAAGTGAAGGTTGCGCCTTCTGTGGTAAGACAGTTAGATGCGAACTGCGCCCTTGATCTCTTGTAAGCCCTTACGAAGTTAGCTGCCGTCTGCTTCATCATGTCGATGTCGCCGTCGTCTCTTGCCTCACGAGTACACATAAAGGTCTTGATATACTGATGATGCTCGATAAGCTTCGAGAAGCCCATTGAGTAATCATCTGCTATACCGTTGTCGCCTTCTGTTACTTCCTCGAAGTTTCCGAACTCGGTCATTGATCCCTGCTTCTCACCAAACTTCTTTGATGATTTTACGTTGAACAGAGCCTTTACAAGCTCGTCGTCCTTATTCTTTTCGGTGTCTGTGTCCTGAATGACCATTGAAAGCTCGGTATCTATAACCTTCCAAGCCTCGTCATTCTGACCGCCATGCTTACTAAAAATAACTGCCATTGTCTATTCCCCCCTTCTTATACGAAACGGCCTACAGCCTTTGTACCCGAAGCGCCGCCATCTACAAGAAGCTGGAAAATTCCGCTTGCTGTGGTAGCTGTAGCCTTCTCACCTGTTACTGTTACCTTTGATCCTGCCTTAACTGCTGACGCATCAGCGCTGAAAGTAGTCTCAAATTCGTACTCAGGAAGTACGGGAATAACTGCCAGCTTGTCACCGGTCTTAGCAACTGTGTCTTTACCGGTATAAACAAACTCTGCATTAGTGCTTGATGTTACTGCGGTGCCTGCTGATCCGAAAGCAACAAGGCAACCGTGATTGTAAGTAGTGCCGTTAGTAGCGATAAGCTCTTTTTCGATAGGAGCTGCATCCTGCTCGGCTCTGATAAATTCAAATGCCATATCTTCTTTCCCCCTTTATAGGTGTAATTTGCCTGCTACGGTTTTATAAAGTGACCGTATCTGTTTCTCTGTCTTTCCCTCAGATTTCCAGCGGCTCATTATCTCCGGTGGTACTTCTACATAATCATCTTCCTGTGTAACGCCATTCTGCGTTGCTAGATGATCTTTACCACGCATCTGATTTATAGCCTGCTGTCGTGCTGCCTGATTGGTTTGGTGTATAGCGTTGCCAAAGTTGAATACCTTATAGGCATCTACGATAGAAACGCCTTCATTCCTTGCCACAAAATCAAGCATCTGTGGGAACGTCGGCATATTCGCAAGGTCGTTTATGTCCTTAATGTTAGGATCAATCTTGCTTAATTCTGCCAAATCCCTCTGTAATGCTGCCCCGGCCATTGCCGCGTTATTGGATTCAATGACTTGCTGTGCCTGCATCACTACGGGGTTGGTCTCAATCATCCGGTTAATTAAAGCAGGATCAACGCCCTTTTCCTGTAACTCTGCTTCATTGGCCTGTCTCTGCTGGATAGCTAAAGCATCAATGTAGTCATGTACGTTAGTTATGGGCTGTCCTGTTAAAGGATGAGTGATACCCGAACACATTGCCGCGATCTGCTGGTTCATCTGCCCCATTTCAGCCTCATACCTACGCTGTGCGTCGGCTTCTGCTTTTCTACGGATTGCGGCGTAACGTGCATTTTCTTCGGCTGACTGTTGGTTAGGCTCGGCGGCTCCTTCTTCCTCTACGCCTGTTTCACCTTCGGTAGCTTCCGATTCATCTTCTGCAAGGTCGGCGGCCTCTTGCACTTCTTCGCCTGTGTCCTCGTCTCCGAAATACTGTAAGTCAAGGTCAAAAAGATTCTTTTTCATATTCAGTTTTCCTTTCTTCTTAGGTTTTTTACGCGCTCCTACGCGGATTTATTGATTAAAAAAAGAGCCTTGCGACTCTTTATCCAATCTCTAATTCACTTTTCACTGTCTCTACTACCTTTTTGTAGTTCTTACAGTTCTTATTGAGACAGCTTAGTTCCTGTACCACGAACAACTTTGTTTCTTTGTCCGGCGTGTCGTCGTTCTCAACGATGTTCCTTGCTCTTGTTATCCTTAATTCAAGCTGGCATAACTGGCATTTCATTTCCCATTCCCCCCATCTGTGCTTGTGCCATTTGCGCCTGTTGCATCTGCTGTTCCTGTAGCATCATTTCTATTTGTGAAAGAATATCACCGGCGTTCGGATAATGGTGTTTCTCCATCATCGACCAATAGAGACGCATAGTTTCAAGACTTCCCAACTGGCCAAACGCACCACTCTGTAGCTTCATATCTAACTGTTGCCACATAGCTTCTCTGTTGGCCATCATCGTGGAAGTAGGATCTGTCTCGAACATAAACTCATCGTTCCAGTAATATTCTCCCCCGGCATCCTGTTTCACAAAATCTGATTTATCCAAGATGTCAAACTGCTGCTCACCCTGCGCCCCTATGCCTGTGATCGGTAAAGGATCATCTGCATAGGCAAGCCAAAACTTAAACATATATTCATAAAGCTTGGCATAAGCGTCGTTCTTCATAACACGTTTAGATTCAAGACGACCGGCAGCCTGATTGATTGAATACTGTTTAGCTGTACCTGAAACC
>Ga0310786_10010993_pt1 | contig 11326 bp, 10 predicted proteins | sample AusTroGonzalo_MG_FD_203881 | JGI IMG/M metagenome (GOLD analysis project Ga0310786, IMG submission 203881) | Bovine rumen microbial communities from tropical cattle in Woodstock, Queensland, Australia - Gonzalo_03 (v2) (version 2) | ecosystem: Host-associated > Mammals > Digestive system >... | reverse complement strand
GATTCGAAAGCCTTATGGATTATTATTCAAATGCTGAACAAAGAGACGGAAATGTTGTTTTGATTGTATGTGCTGTGATTTGGCTTTTGCTTATGGGAGCTATTGCAGGGATCAGCCTGTTGATTACATACATGAAATATACGAAGTAAAATGCAAAACCGTAGAAGAAGAGTGATCACTCTTCTTCTACGGTTTTGTACCATTTACCGTTTCCTTCCACTGTTTTTATGAATCGATCTGCTTCATCGGAGACCTCTTCGATCAGATCCGTATCAATATTATGTCCGCAATTGGAATAGAATACCAGTTTACAATGTGGTAAACAGGATGCACTGCGAGTCATTAATTCCATGGTACTGATCGGATCTTCGGTTCCGCCGATCATTAAGGTTGGTGTTTGGATTGTTTTGAGCGCCTCACAGAGAGCCTCTTCACTTCCGAGATTCATCAGTGGTCTGCCGTAATCAATGGCTTGCTCACGCGGATCAGCGGCCGGTTGCCTGGAAATATGTGCGCTACGCCTGTTGCGCCGAAGCACTCTGGCTGGATCATGATCGATTTCTGGATCAAAAGGCGGCGGGCTTTGAATAATGCCTTGTTCCAACATTTGACGATAGGACATAGTGCCTTCTTTCAGGCTATGTGGTCCGGCAACTACTGCGATAAAAGCAGTTACACGATCTTGGCATCGAAGCATCAGGTGCCAGCCTACACCGGCTCCATGGGAAGCACCCATATAAATGAAACGGTGAATCCCCATTTTATCTGCAAAGGCTTTTACATCATCAGCAAAAATATTATACCAATCTTTGCCGTAATTCTCTGTTACATAAGAGGAAGGGGCAAATCCGCGTAAAGTAATGCAATAAACATGGTAACCCAGATTCGCCATTTGTTGTTGCATTCCCTTGGGATAGAATCCAACCTGTGCAGATAGGATATAGCGGTCTCCGGATCCGTATTCTTCATAAAACAGTTTGATTTCTTCGTTGATCTGCAGATGTGGCATGTGATTACCTCCCATAATGATATGATATACGTGGTGATAAAATAAAAGGATGTTGCGGTGAAAGGGATTCGATTCACCGGCATCATAAACATTATAGATCTGCGGGATAAAAGATGCAACGAAAAAGGAGGAAAAATTATGACAGCTGACAGACTGGCAGATGGACGAGAGTTTTCTTTTTGGGAAAAGGATACGGATTATGTAAGAGTTCTTTATGTGGCACAAAAGGATCCGCAAGCATCAGATGATAATGATGGAAGTAAACAGGCACCTTTTCGAACGATACAAGCGGCAGCCCAAATAGCGGAGCCGGGGACGCATATTTTGATCGGTCCGGGTGAATATCATGAATGTGTACGACCTGCGAGAGGTGGAAGTGCGCCCGAAAAGATGATTTGTTATGAAGCAATTGAAAAGGGGAGCGTTGTGATAAAAGCCTCAGAAGAAGTACATAACTTTGAGAAGAGCATCGGCTGGAGACTGCGGGGGATGGGAGCACAATTGTCCGACGCAGAGGCTGATAAGTGTAAGATCTGGTGCCATAAGCTGGATCCGGATATGTTCCGAGGGTATAATCCGTTTTGCGCTGTCAATATTCTGCATGACAGGCTGTTTATTGAATATGAGAAGACAGATATGACTCCTTATCTGAATAGAAGGGGTATGGTTTTTTGTGACAATGTGCCGTTAAGGCAGGTACCGCTTTACCAAAATATGGCAGAAGCGGACGGAACCTATTGGGTAGAGGCCAATGGTCAGACTGTACATTTCAGACTTCCGGGTGATGAGGATCCGGCTGATCATTGTATCGAGCTTACAGTCAGAGAACAATGCTTTGCTCCGGAGATTCCTTTTTTGTCATATATTAAGGTGAAGGGAATCATATGCGCACATGCGGCAATGGGAGCACCTGTGCCGCAGAGGGGTGCAATTTCGGCTTATCGTGGCCATCACTGGGTGATAGAGGATTGTACTGTTGACTGGGCAAACACGGTTGCCATTGATGTCGGAAATGAATGCTGGCACCATGAATTTGATGCTTCTTCGCAGATAGGTTTTAGCGTCATTAGACGATGTCATATCAAAGATGCCGGCGTATGTGGTATTGCAGGACTCTTCGCGCGAGAGATGCTGATTGAGGATAATCTGATCGAGGGAACGGGCTGGCAGAAAATGGAGCTTTCATGGGAGGCCGGAGGGATTAAATTACACAACAGTGTAAATGGTCTTATTCGCAGAAATATATTCAGAAATACTTATCGAGCAGATCATTTGTGGCTTGATTGCGGCAATATCAATAACCGGATCACACAAAATCTTTTTCTGGATGGTATTGAACAGAGGGAAGCGATCTTTATTGAATGTACCAGAGAAGGAATAAATCTTATTGATAACAATATTTTCTGGAATGTTGAAGGACGATTTGATCCGGCAAAAGTTCCTGTGCGCCCCGGCTCCACCGGATGGTATCGCATGGTGGAAGATGACATCATAAATGGTTATGCTGTCTATGGAGAGGGAACGGATCGGATGCAACTGGTAAATAACCTGATAGGTAAATGTAGAGCGTATGCTTATTACGCGAAACCTGTAGCTTTTCGTCTGACTCCCGGAGACCGTGGTGGAACTTCACGAGATGCGAAGCTTTTGAATAATGTGATTTATCATTGCGGAGAGGGAGCTGTATGCTTTCCGACAAAGGATAACAGCGCAGAAGGAAATGCATATATCAGGCAGGCAAGCGGAGGCGATCTCAGAATCATGTATCCGGCTCCGGAGGTATGCCTGGATCTGAAGTCGTGGAGAGAGTTCTATGGATTTGATCTTACAGGGTGTGAAGGATGGTTTGATATTGAAGTTGATACACAGAAGCTTACCTTGACTACAAAAAGATGCGATATGTTGCCGCCGTCATTTGGTCCGGTTCCGGAAGGGCGTTATCTTTATTCTCCGGAAGAAATGGAAGCAGTTAAAGCGGATGAAAGGATTGATCTGGATCTGACAGGGCATGAGAGAAGAAAAGGAACCGCGGTAGCAGGACCTTTCACAGAGTGGAAAATGGGTGAGAAATATTCCATAGATCCCAGAAAAATATAAATCTCAAAGAATGATCATACAGGACGGCCGGCAGGGAAATATTGTTTTCACCTACCGGCTCCTTTGGGATGGATGTGTTTTATTCACCACATGCCTCTTGCAATTGAAGAGCCCCATAGAGTGCTTTTTTGGGTGCAAGTTTTGCATCATATAGGAGAGGACTGTATTCTTTTCTCCAGGAAAGATTATCAGCAAAGCCCCAGAAAGTCAATGCATCCATTTTTATCTTTCCGCTATCGACACGTTCCAAGAGACCATTGATCAAATTGTAATAGAATCTTCCTTGTGCTGCAAGGTTTTCTTCGGTTGCGGGAAGAGGGGACTCGTATTTGCCGAGGCAGACATCCAATTCTGTCAATTGTAGCTTTAAGCCGGTCTGTGCAAGTGTATCCACTGTCCTAAAATAATCATCCAGATTGTCGCTGGTATAGAGGTGTGCCTGTAATCCGATACCGTCAATCAGGTAATTTCCATTTTCATCGACAAGTGTATTGACAAAGTCAACCAGCGTGCTCGTCTTAAATTGTTCATTGTAATCGTTATAGTATAGATCGATGCTTTCAGGTGCGTATTTGTCGGCGTAATAAAATGCATACCATAGATAATCATCGCCGATGATATCGGACCAGTGGTTCTTTCTCATGGAGCCATCTTCCATCCACGCTTCGTTTACAACATCATAAGCATAAAACTGATCGATATAGCCCTGCTGCGTAAGCTTTTCAAATACCTGCTTGATCATCGATTCCATGCGTGCAAGCAATTCTTCGCGGTTAACGAATTCTTTTTTTGGATCAAAATCTACGTGGAAGAGCCATTCCGGTGTTTGGCTGTACCATACAAGCGTATGACCTCTCATGGAGAAGTTGTTTTCTTTTGCCCATTTCAGCATCTGAACGGCATCGTTGTTAAAGTTGACTACCAGTCTGCCGGCTTCCTGGCTCATTTTCTGATTTAAGATGGCATCCGGTTTCATGGAGTTTTCCATGGTGACGCTGTTGAATTGCTCAAGGATTTTGAGGTTGGTGACATCGCGGCCGATCATCTGTGTGGAGAGGCAGGTGCCAACTTTCATATCATGTGCCGCGAAGAGGTCTTTCAGGCAAAGCCCTTCTGCAGGATCAGGTTCCTCGAAGTTGTCAGTAGCTTGACTTGCTGTCTGCCGGCTCTTTGCTGATTCATTTTCGGTGGAAGTGTTTTCAGAACCTTCAATTCCATTATCAGAGGAAGAGGTATCTTCGATCTCAGAAGAATCGGATGTGGAAGTAGAGACATCGGAAAAATCTTCCGTTTGCACCGGGGATTGATTACAAGCTCCGGAAAAGAGCATCAGACCGGTCAGTAACAAAATCAATTTCTTTTTCATGGGTAGTTCCTTCTTTCTTTACTACAAATAACAATATATAGCCATGAATTGCATCGCCTAAAAACAAGGTTCGCAATTCAAAACATTCGGAATCCGCAAAATTTCGTTCGTGCAAGCACGACGAAGACTTTGAACTTTGGAACCCTGGCATCATACTATTATATAAATGTATGTATGTCAAGGCAGTATGGAGGGGTGGGGAACACGTGCAAATAATGTATATTATGTAAGTGAAAAGGAATACGGGAGTAGGCGAAACGAATCAGAAAAATGATTTTTTCAGGATATGCGTGGCTGCGAAAATACTTAGTGGTAAAGAAGATTTGGATATTCTGCTATTCGGAAGATATCTATAAGAGCTGTTGATGGTAATGATGGGAAGGGAGCGGATAAAATGGAAATCATTATGATACTGGTGATTTTGGGTGTGCTGTTCAGTGTCCTTACCGGACATCCCGGATATATTCTGATCGGCGTATCAGCGATATTGTTTATTTTATCTGCAGCCCTGACGATCATCTTCATAATATGCAATGTCCTTTTGGTGATGTCGAAACCGGCGAAGGGCAGATTTACCAGAATAGATACACAGGGAGATAATGATAAGTATAAGGTGGCATATTATCTGGTGAACGGAGAGGAGTATCCTTGTTTGTTCCCGGAGGAAGGTATTTTTCGAAAACGATTTTACAATACGGAAAAAGAATGTCATTTGTTGGTCAATCGACGACTAAGAAAGGTATTTGACCGTTATGCAATTATCACTTGTGTCCTCGGACTCGCATGCGGAATTGGACTTGCATTAGCAATCTTATCATTTTAAGAAAAAGATAGTGATAGGTCATGTCATTAGACATTTAATGAAAATAGTTGTTGACAAATGATATTATATGCGATATAGTATCGATAACAAATAATAGTATACGCCATATAGTATTATTTGTTAAATGGTAAATTTGCATGAATAATAAGGGGTGATAAGATGGTTTTTAATACGGGAGCCGCGCTTCTGGATGCCATAGTATTGGCAATCGTAAGCCGAGAACCGGAAGGAACATATGGTTATAAGATTACACAGGAAGTGCGTCAGGTGATCGAACTCTCTGAATCTACGTTGTATCCGGTTCTGAGAAGGCTGCAGAAGGATGATTGCCTCGAAGTGTATGATATGGAGTGCTCGGGGAGAAACAGAAGGTATTACAAGGTGACAAGCAGCGGATGGGCGCAACTTCGGCTTTATGAGAGTGAATGGCGTGCCTATGCAGATAAAATATCGGGATTATTTGAGGGAAGGTCACTTGTGGAAATGTCAGGGAAAAGCGGCAGTGACGATTCGTTTACAGAAGGGTAGGAGATAGAATGAACAGAGCAGGATTTATGAGCCGTTTGGAGGGCTTATTGATGGATGTGCCCTCATTGGAAAAAGATGAGGCATTACAGTATTATAACGATTATTTTGAAGATGCCGGTGTCGAGAATGAGGAGGCGGTCATCAGATCACTTGGATCCCCTGAGAGCATTGCGGAGAATATTAAGGCAGAACTTCGTGGAGAAACAATCCCGGATTCTGCAAAATCCGGGGATCATGCGATTATGAAATATGGTCAGATTGCGAAGGCTGATTGTGATAGCAAGACACAGGAATCAGTGGGACAAAAATGCGCAGAAGGTATGGAAGGATCCGGTAAAACGCAGAACGCCGGAGATTCGGGAGGATATGGCGGAGCAGGATTTTTCGGGAGCTATGGCGCAACCGGAGACTTCGGAGGATCGGAGAAAGGATATAACAATATGGAAACAACATGGACGCAGAATAAAGAAAACAAAAAACATCAGATTACGGGTGTATGGAAAGTTATTTTGGTTATAGTGCTGATCTGTGCATTACCACCGATAATTGGATGCCTATTGAGTTTGCTTGGAGGTTTTTTGGGCATTGTGATGGGATGGTTCGGGATTGTAATAGCATCCGGTGCCGTTGCGCTTGCGATGTTCATCTGCGCAGTTGTGCTGATCTGGGTGGCGGTGCTTTGCCTTCCGGTCGTACCGATAGCAAGTCTGCCTCTTTTCGGAATTGGATTGATTCTGGGAGCAATCGGTTTTGTGTCCATGATGTTGACTGCATTCCTTGGAGGGAAAGTTACTCCGATGCTGATAAAAGGGATCAGGTTTATCATACGTGGAGCAATCTGTGGGGTTGAGACACTCATTCGCATGGTCACAAGGAGGTAAGAAAATATGAAATTTTATAAAACATGCGGGATTATGGCAATGACACTGTTCAGCGCAGGATTAGTATTGCTGATTGCCGGCTCTCTTTTGTGTAAGCCGCACGATGTGATAGAAACGGTTGATATAGTCACAAATGGTAGAGTTAGTATAGATAGGTTGGAAATAAGAATAAATCCATGGGGGTACGAGAGTATTTGGTCAATCTTTGGAAAGGAATCTCATAACAGTGAGCAGGAAATGAAGGCTGCCAAAGAGATCAAGAGTGGCAACATCGATCGTTGTGAGATCGCATGCGGTGATGTTTCTGAGCTTATCATGAAGGTAGGAGGCTGCCATATTGAGATGAAGCAATCAAAGGATGATCATTTTTATATAGAAGCCAAAATGGCTGATCAGCTTCAGGCTTATGAGGAGAATGGTATTATATATCTTATGACTGAAAATGAGGGAAAGATATTAAATAGCAGTGAAATCGTGTTTTATCTGCCGGATGATCAATCCTTTGAACGAGTTCAGATCGATGTGGGAGCAGGAAAGGTGGAACTGGACAGTCTTGAATCCAAAGAAATGGTGATCAGATTGGGAGCGGGAGAAATCAATGCGAAAGAGATCAACAGCAATCTTTTTGAGGCGAAGATTGGGGCAGGAAGACTGAAAGTGAAAAAGCTCAAGACAGATGATGCACAAGTTGATGTGGCCGCCGGAAATCTTGAGATCAAAGGGAGCATCGACAGAAATCTATGCGCCGATTGCGCTAGCGGAAATATTTACATGAAACTGGATAACGATGAGACGGATTTCGATTATGAAGTGAAATGCGCGGGAGGAAATATACAGCTCGGATCGAATCGTATTACAGGAACCGCTAAAAGGAGTTATGAAAACGGGGCAGATCAGAAGATGGAACTGAATTGCTCAAGGGGAAATATTGAAGTACATTTTTAGAATACAAAAAAATGCAAGAATTGAAAGAGAGCGCAACATGTCATGGAGATGTGCTGCGCTCTTCTGAAATCCGGACTAAAGGGTCTCTTCCCGTCCAATGTGTGGGAGGAGGCCTGTTTTTGTAAGCGCGGGACGAAGTGCAAGATAGATAACGGATGCAGCTATTACAGCAATGATCGCATTTGCAAGAGTGGTGCCGGCTTCCCATTTGGCGTATACGGATGCGATATCCTGGGGGGTACCCAATATATAACTTTTGTATAAATATCCGATGATCGGGTCGGCGAAGAAATTAAAAATCATACCGCAGGCGCTGGAAAAAACGGTCACAATCGTTATAAATTTGAGATTATGTGATTTACTCAGATGGAAGATTTTGTGTGCGATCAGACCAACGATCATACCGATCATAAACTTGAGCACAAAGGTGGTAGGTGCACTGGTTGCATAACCGCTCGTAAGATCCGCGATGGTCATACCAACTGCGCCGGAAAGGCCGCCCAAAGGTCCGCCGAGCAGGAGCGCACCGAGAACGCAAAAAGCATTTCCGAAATGAAAGGCGGTTTTCCCGGCCTCGCCCGGAATAGGAACATCAATTTTGAAAAAAGCAAACCCGATATAGCAGAGGGCAGCCATAAGCCCTGTAATTGCTAAACGTCTGATCGTGGCATCGTTTTCTTTTGTTACATGATTTGTTTTTGGTTGTACTGTCATAGGAATTACCTCTTTTCTGTTTTTTTCAGGATGAATGTGTTGTTTTATGTTTCGTATTGTTTCACTTAGTGTTTTTCGCTATCTGCGGCGGTTATGATATTTGCCCGTTTCAGCAGATAAGGGATTTGCGTTTCGAAATTCACAGCATAATTGACGTGATGGGAATCTTCATAAGTATCCCTGATACAGGCTGTGACATAATCTGCTGCGATCTTTAATGACTCAAGGGTATCGAACCCTTTTACACGGGCTCCGGTGAATGTGCTGGCAAAGATATCGCCTGTTCCGTGAGAACGGAAAGGTATTTTGGCAGTTCCATAAGAAAACAGATGGTTTTGTGCGACATCAAGTCCCATAAATCCAAAACTCCCGTCTTTCAATGTGACTCCTGTAATGACGATGGTACCGGTACAGAGTTTGGAGAGGCCTCGCAGCAATTTTTCTGTTTGCTCGGGTGATGCATCTTCGCCCGGATAAGGTTTTCCGAGTAGCAGTGCAGCTTCTGACAGATTGGGAAGGATAAAATCTGCTTCCTTACAGAGCGAAGCCATCTTTTCCGGGAAGTGTTCATCAAATCCGGAATAGAGTTTCCCTTCGTCTGCCATAACAGGGTCTATGATGGTCAGTGTCTCTTCGCTGCGGAAAGAACGAATATAATCCTTGACAAGATCGATCTGGCGGTTGCTGGCTAGATAGCCGGTATAGATCGCGCTGAATTGAAAATGCTCTTTCTCCCAATGTTGCCTGATCGGTTCCATGTGATCGGTAAGATCGTGAAATGCCACTCCTTTGAACTGCGTATGTGTTGAAAGAACTGCAGTCGGTACAATTGCTGTTTCAATCCCAAATGCTGAGATGATGGGGAGCGCCGTTGTCAGGGAGCATTTTCCGATACATGAAATATCCTGTATGGTCATGATCCTTTTCATGGTATGAATCTCCTTTCAGAAGCACGGACAAAGCGACATGAGGAAAGTATATGATATACACTGCACGAGTCTCAGTGCTCTCTAGCTGATCGAAACAGAAAGATTTGATGTTCATCGTCTGCATCGCTCATGTACTCTATCCAACTTTTGATTGTCAGTATACTGTAAATGTGGTATTATTGATAATACCATTTTGAAACAAATTTATAAGACCAGATGGAGAGCCTATGATATTGATATATGATCTTGAAAAGCGAGGGAAACATCCGCTATACGAGTATTTATACATTTGCCTGCGTGAAGATATTTTGAACGGGAGACTGCAGGCGGGCGATAAGCTTCCTTCCAAGCGGGAAATGGCGCGTAGCCATAAGTTATCCCTGATTACAGTAGAAAACGCATATGCACAGTTGCAGATTGAAGGATACATTTATTCCAAGGAAAAAAGCGGATATTATGTGGAGAAGTCGGCAGCAGGAATACAGAAACGCACAGAACAACCGGAACTTGGGACAGGCCGACAAGAGGGAACAGTGCAAAAGAAGCAGAATGTGGAAGAGATTATAGTTGATTTTTCGTCGAGCGATCTTAAAAAGGATGCATTTCCGTTTGCAACATGGGCAAAATTGACAAGACGTATCATGGCAGATCGAGAGAATGCCTTTCTTGTCAAACCGGATAGACAGGGGGTTTTGGAACTTCGTTTTGCGATTGCTGAGTATTTGATTAAAACCCGGGGTTTGAATGCGGATCCTGAAAGGATCATTATCGGACCGGGTACAGAGTATTTGCATCAGATCCTGTTACAGATTCTGGGAAGAAGCAGGATAGTTGCCGTGGAAGATCCGGGGTACAAAAAGGTTGGCCGGATCTATGAAGGAAACGGCTTGAAATGTCTTTATATCCCTGTGGATCAGGGCGGAATGATCATACAGCGCCTGGCGGGGAGCAATGCGAGTCTTGTGCATATTTCACCGGCACATCATTTCCCGACGGGATGTGTAATGCCAATCGGCAGAAGAAGAGATTTGCTTGGATGGGCAAGAGAACAGGAGGCGTTTATCATTGAAGATGATTATGACAGCGAATTTAGATTTGACGGAAGGCCGATTCCAACGCTTGCAAGTCTTGACGGAAAAAGAGTAATCTATATGAATACCTTTACAAGGTCATTGGCGCCGTCCATACGCATTGCATATATGTTTCTGCCGGAAGAACTTATGAAATTATACCACCGTAGACTTTCATATTATTCGGGCGCGGTCTCCTCATTCGAACAATATACACTTGCGGAGTTTATTGCAAACGGATATTATGAGAGGCATATCAGCCGAATGCGGAATTACTATCGTGTTCAACGGGCGAAAATAATGAGTTGTCTGGAAGACTCTCCGCTGGCAGAAAAAGTGACGGTGGAAGAACATAGCGCCGGCCTTCATTTTATTTTGCATGTGAAAGGGATCAGAGATGATGAAGCATGGCTTGATAAGCTCCGAAAGCGGGGGGTACGTTTGCAACCGGTTGCGGATTACTGTTATGAGAGACAGGAGAGATATCGGCACAGGTTTGTGATTTATTATTCGGATCTTGAGACTGATAGAATCAGGGAAGCATTCCGGATCATGTCCGAGACATAGAACAAAATAATCCATTGCATGTTTTGGATATTACAAGTAAAATGATGTAAGGGTTAAATGGTGCAAAGAAGCGGAGCAATCCGTGACATCAAACAACAAAAACATAGTGTTTATCAAAAAACAGGAGGTTACTTAAAATGCAATATGGCTATTTTGATGAAGAAAAGAAAGAATATGTCATCACCGAGCCCAATACACCCGCACCATGGGCAAATTATCTGGGATCGCCCGCATATGGTGCGATTATTTCTAATAATGCCGGGGGATACAGTTTTGTAAAGAGCGGTGCCAATGGGCGAATTATCCGATATCACTTTAATAGTGATGATACGCCCGGAAGGTATATTTATTTGAGGGATGATGATACGAAGGATTTTTGGTCCGCAACATGGCAACC
>Ga0310786_10010992_pt1 | contig 11327 bp, 10 predicted proteins | sample AusTroGonzalo_MG_FD_203881 | JGI IMG/M metagenome (GOLD analysis project Ga0310786, IMG submission 203881) | Bovine rumen microbial communities from tropical cattle in Woodstock, Queensland, Australia - Gonzalo_03 (v2) (version 2) | ecosystem: Host-associated > Mammals > Digestive system >... | reverse complement strand
ATATGGAACCACACCACCACAAAGAAAACCAGATAGGAAATGGCGATATGCGGAATTTGGAACTTCTCACGCGCCTGTTGGTAAAAGTTGAGGTTGCCGTCCACAAGGCCGAGTTTCACGAAGTAGAAATCCATGAAGTGTGCGAAAAGGCAAGCCAAAATCAAGATGCCCGTCCACACCTGGAGCTTCGATCCCGTGTGCGTTTTGGAACGTTGCGGCTTGTGATAGCCTTTGGGTCTGGCCATCCTATTGGTGACCGCTATCCACAGGGTCAGTGCAATGTGTAGCACAAAAGTGGCCAACAGAACGATCTCAAAGGCTTTCACCACATAGTTGGTTCCCATGAAATCGCAGAAGGCGTTGTACCATTCGCCACCGTCGTTGCGCAGGATGCATAGGTTGGCCGAGGCGTGGAACAGCAAAAAGACACTGAGGAAGGCTCCCAAGAGCGCTACAAGTATTTTCTTGCTGATAGAGTGTATTTTAGGAAGATTCATATCAAAGAAAAATTTGAGCGCAAAGATACAACTTATTAAAGGATTTATTTATTTTTGCGCCTTGTTTTTCCAAAAAATGGCATTATGGAAACAAGATACATCTTCATCACGGGAGGTGTGACCTCCTCATTGGGAAAAGGCATTATCTCTGCCTCTATCGGCAAGCTGCTCCAAGCTCGCGGCTACAAAATCACCATCCAGAAGTTCGACCCCTACATCAACGTTGATCCGGGTACCTTGAACCCTTACGAGCACGGCGAGTGCTATGTGACCGCCGACGGGTTTGAGACCGACCTCGACCTCGGTCACTATGAGCGTTTCACGGGTATCCAGACCACTCGCGACAATAGCGTGACCACCGGACGCATCTATCTCAGCGTCATTGAGCGTGAACGCCGGGGCGATTATTTGGGAAAGACCATCCAAGTGGTGCCTCACATCACCGATGAAATCAAGCGTCGCATCCTGCTGAACGCCACCAAGGAGCATTTCGACTTCGTCATCACCGAAATCGGTGGTACCATTGGTGATATCGAGAGCCAGCCTTTCCTGGAGGCCATCCGTCAGTTGCGTTGGGAGCTGGGTTCCCGCAAGGCCTTGAACGTACACCTTACGTACGTGCCGTATCTGGCCGCTGCCGGCGAGCTGAAAACCAAGCCCACCCAAACCAGCGTGAAACAGTTGCAGGGACAAGGCATCCAGCCTGATGTCTTAGTCTTGCGCACCGAACACGACCTGAGCGACGAGATTCGGATGAAAGTGGCTCGATTCTGTAATGTTGATGAGGACGCTGTCATCCAAAGCCAAGACCTGCCCAGCATCTATGAGGTGCCGGTCAACATGCAGCGTCAGAACCTCGATGCTATCATCCTGAAGAAGATGGGCATGGAGGTCGGTCCTACCCCTGAATTGGGGCCTTGGCGCAACTTTTTGGAACGTCGCAAGAACGCTACTGAGATTGTGAACATTGGCATTGTGGGGAAATACGACCTTCAGGATGCCTACAAGAGCATTCTCGAAAGCCTTGCCCATGCGGGTACTTACAACGATCGCAAGGTGAAAACACATTTCATCAACAGTGAATTCATCACCCGTGAGAACGTCGCTGAGCAGTTGGCAGGTATGGCCGGCATCGTTATCTGTCCCGGCTTCGGTCAGCGAGGCATCGAAGGCAAGATCATTGCTGCCGAATATACCCGCACTCATGACATCCCCACCTTTGGCATCTGCCTTGGCATGCAGATGATGGTTATTGAGTTTGCCCGTAACGTGTTGGGTTACAAGGATGCCAACAGCAGCGAGATGGATCCCACTACGCCGCACAACGTGATCGACATCATGGAGGAGCAGAAAAACATCACCCAGATGGGCGGCACCATGCGTTTGGGTGCCTACGACTGTGAGCTGGTTAAGGGCAGCCGCACTTGGAAGGCTTATGGCGAGCAAGACCTCATCAAGGAACGTCACCGTCACCGTTACGAGTTCAACAACCGTTACAAGGACGAGTTCCAGAGCCATGGTATGCAGTGCGTGGGCATTAATCCGGCGGCCAACCTTGTTGAAATCGTGGAGATCCCGAACTTACGTTGGTACATCGGCACTCAGTTCCATCCCGAGTATTCCTCCACAGTGCTCCATCCGCACCCCTTGTTCATGGATTTCGTGAGGACGATTGTTGAAGGTTAAGGAAACGCAGATCGGCTTCGGCATGGATTAACTACACGCTTTTTTATTGAGCATGTTCCGTATTTAGCGAAATAAATAACCCACAAAACTGTTGCGAAATTAAAAAAATGTGTATTTTTGCAAACTGAAACCATCGGACAGGAAATGGCGACTGCCAAGCCTCAAGTAACTCCGATGGTTTTTTTATGTCTCCAAAGCAGTAATACAGTATTGGATTTTCATGCCTGTTTTCTTTTTCACCCCAACGGTCAGTTTGGCGGTTCCAATTCCAATTAGTGGACATTCCATTATCAACACCTTCGAGAAATCCTCCTGATTCTTTACACCAGGTTTAGGATCCACTGGCTCTCCCACTTGATATGCCGTTATTTCTTCTTTGCTGTCGCCCGATGGGACTTCTAGCTTAGTATTTTCCATGATGCAAATGTTTTAGAAGGTAAAACCTTGGCTTATTTGCATCTCGACATAAAAAGTCTCACCCTGGTACGCTGCTATTCAGCTCGCGTGGTGAGATTGGTTAATGCAAAAATACGACAATTTTTTAATCTGTCAAGTGCTTTTTAAGAAAATTTTTCGTTAGAGAGTAAAAAACTTCACCTTTTGGATAAGAATTCATCAACTCATGTGATACACCCGTGCCAACTCGGTCATTATTATTTTGGTGCAAAGTTACAAATATTTCTGGTAAAAAATTACAATGTCGTAATGTTTTTATAATTAACACTAATTTAACAAATTACGCAAAGAGAACTAAGGTACAAAGCGGCGACAAGAAGAGAGTTCTCTTTTCCATCAATGGGAAAAGGAACAAATAGAGCACCCGATAGGGTGCGACACATAAAAAAAGACTATCTTTGCAAGATTAGAATTGCAAGCGACTTGATTTGAAATGAAACATAGGACGGTATTAATAACCTTTTTATTGACATGTCTCACATTCTCGGCTCTTGGTCAAAAGGTGATGAGCTACAACGTACGCCATTGTGCTGGTATGGATAAGGTCGTGGACTATGACCGCACGGCCGCAGTAATTGCTGGGCAACAGCCAGATGTGGTGGCACTTCAGGAATTGGATAGCATGACCGAACGTAGCGGACATTGTTACCAGTTGGGCGAGTTGGCATGCCGAATGCAGTATCACCCTGTCTTCGGCAGTGCCATCGACTACAAGGGAGGCAAATATGGTGTTGGCATCCTTACCCGCGAACAGCCATTGAGTACCAAAAGTATCCCATTGCCTGGTGAGGAGCCTCGAGTGCTCCTGGTAGTGGAGATGAGGGATTATGTGCTGGCCTGTACGCACTTGGATCTTGAAGAAGAGCCTCGCTTGGCATCGGTTCCTTTGATTGTGGCAGAAGCCCAACGCTGGCAGAAACCCTTCATCTTGGCTGGTGACTGGAACGACACGCTCGGTTCGCCTTTGCTGCAAGCGATGACGAAGTGTTTTACAATACTTTCGGATAGCACCCCTACCTCCCCCGCTGATCAACCGCAGGAATGTATCGACTTCATAGCTTCATTCAACACCTATCCGGTTGATGCTTTGGACTCAAAGGTGATCGAGGAGCCGACAGCTTCGGATCATCGACCTGTGGTGGTTACGCTGAGCTTTGATCGCCAGGCAATAGAGCGACAGCTGAAGACCTATCCCGAATCCACTTTGCAGGATGTTTACAAAAGCTTCTATCAGGATTGTTTCGGGCCGGGACATATGATCGCCGATACGGCATCGGCCAGGCAATACCTGATGTATGAACTATCCGAAATGACTGATAAGTCGGCGATTTACTTTGAGCCTACGGGGAGCAAGGGGAGGTTTGTTCGCGTGTATCTTTCGGCTGTGGCCGATGGCTTGATCACGGCTGACAAGCTGTTAGATGCCTTTGTTAGAAGCGCTAACATGGTTCAAGAATCGTCTGACGATTGGGCGGCGGAATGGCATCAAATCGAGGAAACCATCATTAAAAACGATATCAAAGTCAATGGCTTCGAGGCCGACACAGCCCTGCTTCGTGAGGCGAGCCGTCAGCATCAGGCAATCCACCATAGTCGCGCCTACAACGCCGCCTATCATCCGCATTACCGCATCGTGGAACGCGGCATCTTCGAGAATGAGTTGAAGCCACTACTTAACGACAAATAAAATGGAATCACAAAGAATACTACTCCGTCCCTGGCGCGAAAGCGACGCCGAAGCCCTTTTTAAATACGCTTCAGATCCCGATGTGGGTCCCCGCGCTGGTTGGCCTCCGCATAAAAGCGTAGAGGAAAGCTTGGAAATCATCAGAACCTTGTTCAGTGGCGACCACATGTGGGCCATCGAGCTGAAAGAGACTGGCGAGGCCATCGGCTGCATTGGCTATTTTGTTCACGGTGAAAGCAATATCAGCATCGGCGAGAACGATGCCGAAACGGGCTACTGGGTGGCAAAACCATATTGGAACCAGGGCGTCTGCACCGAGGCGTTAAGGCTTTTGATTGACTACTGCTTCAACGAAAAAGGCTTCGACAACCTTTGGAGCGACTTCTTCGTCAACAATCCAGCTTCAGGCCGAGTGATGGAAAAATGCGGCTTCCGCGACACTGGCGAGATCAACTGGTGCAGCCATCTCTATCATGGCGAGGATACTCCAGTGAAGGTGATGAAACTGAAAAAAGGAATCTCTTAGTAACAAGGAAATTGTATTTTTGCAATCAAATCATCAAACGCAGTTAGCATGAAAAAGCTATTTATCATTCTGCTGGCCTTTGTCGCCGTGCAGCTGAGCGCACAGGACATGGCGCTTTACAAAGAGATAGTCAAGGAGCTTAGTTCCGAAAAATATCAAGGTCGCGGCTATGCCAAAGATGGTGCCAACCTGGCAGGAAAATACCTTGAGAAGGAATTCCAAAAAGCCGGTGCAAACGTCGTTGTTTGCCAGTCTTTTACCATTGATATTAACACCTTCGCCGGTGAAATGCAGCTTTGGACCGACGGCAAGGAGCTGACTCCAGGGGTGGATTACTCCATGCGCGAATATTCCCCCGGTGTTCATGGTGAATTTCCTGTGTATCACGTGGATACCCTAAATTTCGACCCCGAGAAAATGTATGCCGACTTGGCCAAGCCTGAATACAACAACTGCTTAGTGGCCTGTGAGTTTTGGTTCGCCTATAAGCATGGCAAGGACTTCTCCCGCCTGCAAAAGGCCGGCCAATGCACCAATGGAGGTCTCATCCAGACTTGGACCTCGCCCATCAAGTTCTACAAGGCCTATGGCCATCGGGTGGTTGACAAGCCCATCATCTGGATGACACCCGAAGCTGTCAAGGGAATCAAAACCGTGAAGGCGAATATCGACAACGAATTTCTTAAGGGCTACGAACTCTTCAACGTGATTGCCAAGGTGGATGGCCAAAAACACGACAGTTGCTATGTGTTCACTGCCCATTACGATCATCTCGGCAACTTGGGCGATAAGGTGTATTACCCTGGTGCCAACGACAACGCCTCAGGTACCGCCGCCATCGTCACTTTGGCAGCCTACTATGCACAAAACAAGCCTGAATACGACATGTATTTCATCGCCTTCTCGGGTGAAGATGCCAACTTGCGCGGCTCGGAGTTTTATGCCCAACATCCTTTGGTTCCCCTGACGCAGATCAAGTATCTCTTTAACTTGGATATGATTGGCGACAACAACCCTGTGCAATACTGTGAGGTGAGCGACGAAGGTATGAGAGGTTACGCACTGTTTGAGCAAATCAACAATGAGCAACACTATTTCAAATCGTTGAACCGTGGCAAGCTGGCAGGCAATAGTGACCATTATCCCTTTGCCACGCGCCATGTTCCTTGTATCTTCCTTGAAAACCAGGAAGGGGACGCTTTCCCGTTCTACCACACCATCTACGACACCTTTGAGACCTTCCGCACTGATAGCTACGAGCCGGTGTTTAAGTTGGTGAAGGATTTCATTGAAAAGTATTAAGATGCCATGAAAAAAACGTTTCTTCTCCTGACCCTCCTTTGCCTAAGCTTCGGCTCTTTTGCCCAAAGCAACGTTTATTTTACCAGCGAGATCACCCCTGAGTCGCTGGTTCACATCTTTCAGGCCTTGGGTGTCGAACCTAACGGCAACGTGGCTGTAAAAATTTCTACGGGCGAAGGTGCCAACAGCAATTATCTCAGGCCAGAGTTTATCGTCAACTTGGTGACAAGCACTGGAGCCACCATCGTGGAATGTAATACGGCTTATGGAGGTGTTCGCGATGTCACGTCATCACACCTTCAAGTGATAGCTCAACGAGGCTTCGACCAAATCGCCAATGTCGAAATCATGGACGCCAAAAGCGAAGATACTATTCCTGTGGCCGACACTACTTGGATCAAATATGACATTGTTGGCGCAGGTCTGACTGGCTACGACTTTATGATCAACTTGGCGCATTTCAAGGGTCACGCCAGGGGCGGCTATGGCGGCGTGCTGAAAAACCAAAGCATCGGCATGGCTTCCCGCCACGGCAAATGCTATATTCATACCGCAGGGCAGACTACGAGCACCATTTATGGCAACAACACCCAGGACTCGTTTCTTGAATCCATGGCGGCAGCAGCTCAGGCAGTACACAACTACTTCCATCAAGAAGGCAAGAACATCCTTTACATCAATGTGATGAACAACCTTTCGGTGGACTGCGACTGCAATCCCAATCCAGCCAAGCCTTTGATGGATGATATCGGTATCCTGGCTTCGACCGATCCTGTGGCACTTGACAAGGCCTGCCTCGACTTGGTCTTTGACTACAACTCCACTCCAGGTAACGATGCCCAACCGCTTATCGACCGTATCCAAGAAAAGCATGGCACCCATACGGTGGAATATGCAGCAGAGATAGGTTTGGGCTTATTGGAATACAACCTTATCGATGTGACCGCCACAGGTATTGAAGAGATTGATCAGGAACATCCCAATCCGGAATTCCTTCGTTACAACGTGTTTTCCATTGACGGGCGAAAATTGCTCAACAACGCTAAGAGTCTTGAATCGCTACCTGCTGGCATCTATATCATCAACGGTAAAAAACAAGTGATCATCCGATAAGCTATGGTCGATATCAATCCAACGCTTCGGACCTATATTGAGCAGGAAATCATTCCACGTTACGATCATTTCGACAAGGCGCATCAGCGCGATCATGTTGAGATGGTTATCCAGCAGAGTATGGACATCGCATCGCGTCTGGAAGTGGATCGGGACATGGTTTATACCATCGCCGCCTATCACGACACGGGTCTTTGCGAAGGCAGGGAACACCATCATGAGGTCTCTTCGCAGATCATAAAAGCTGACATGAATCTGCGGCAATGGTTCACGGAGGATCAAATACAAACCATGGCCGATGCCGCTGAGGACCATCGCGCTTCGGCAAAACAAGCCCCACGTACCATTTACGGTCGTATCGTGGCCGAGGCAGACCGTTTCATTGACCCCGTTACCATTATCCAACGGACCATCCAATACGGGTTGGACCATTATCCGGAACTTGACCGTGGGGCCCAATACCAGCGTATGTTGGCTCACCTCCATGAGAAATACGGGCGTAACGGCTACTTGCATTTGTGGTTTCCCGACTCCCCCAATGCAGCCCGACTGGAACGGCTGCATGACATCATCGACAATGAACAAGAACTGCGTCGGATGTTCCAGCAGCTTTTTCCCGATAATCACCAATAAAGCCTATGCAAAAGAAAGTCATACTCATCACTGGAGCAAGTAGCGGCATCGGTTTCGATGCCGCCCAAAGACTGGCGCGACAAGGACACAAGGTTTATGGTGCCGCCCGACGGGTGGAACTGATGGAGCCGCTCAAGGAATTTGGCGTGGTTCCCATCCAAATGGATGTCACCGATGAAGCGTCGATGGTCAGTGGGGTGCAATGTGTTCTTGAGGCGGAAGGCCACATCGATGTGCTGGTCAACAATGCGGGATACGGCTATTTAGGTGCCATCGAGAACGTTTCTATTGAGGAGGCTCGTCGGCAGTTGGAGGTCAACCTATTTGGCTTGGCACAGCTCACCCAGCTGGTGGTGCCTCACATGCGCGAACAACATTCAGGTTGCATCATCAACGTTTCGTCGGTCGCAGGCAAGGCGGTACTTTTGTTTGGTGGCTGGTACAACGTCTCCAAATACGCCGTTGAGGCTTTCAGCGATGCGCTGCGTGTCGAGACCAAGCCTTTTGGCATAAAGGTGAGCCTCATTGAGCCAGGAGGTATCAAGACCGATTGGGGATTCATTGCCGCTGATCATCTGGAGGATTCCTCAAAAGGTACTGCCTATGAGGAGCCTGCTCTGAAGATGGCTAAAGCCTTGCGTTGGGCGTACAACTCCAAATTGCTTTCACCGCCCCAAAGCATCGGCAAGGCTATTGTCAAGGCTGCCAACGCCAAGAGACCGAAGACACGTTATCGTGCAGGCGCGGGTGCCCACTCCCTGGTGGCTTTACACGCCATCATGCCTACCCGTTGGTGGGATCGGCTGGTGAGCAAGCTGGGTAAAGTGAATCTCAAGCAGAAGTAATTACTTTGGACTTCCTCCGCCGAAATCATCGTAAAGGATACTCTCTGGTGTCACGCCGAGGTTGTCGAGCATGTTGACCACGGCGGCACTCATCGGGCCGGGGCCGCACATGTAGTATTCGATGTCTTCGGGTGCAGGATGGTTTTTCAGATAGGTCTCGTACATCACGTTATGCACAAAACCAGCTGTGTAAGGCACTCCTGCAGCGTCGGCAGCGGGATCGGGACGGTCCAAGGCCAAGTGGAAATGGAAATTTGGGAAGTCCTTTTCAAGTTGGCGGAAATCGTCTAAATAAAACACCTCGTTCAATGCTCGGGCTCCATAGAAATAATGCATCTCGCGGTCGCGGGTATTTAGTGTCTTAGTTAGATGCATGATTTGTGCTCTCAATGGTGCCATGCCAGCGCCACCGCCGACCCAGATCATTTCGGCTTTACTATCTTCTTTGACGTGAAATTCGCCGAAGGGACCCGACATATACACCTTGTCGCCTGGCTTTAAGGAAAAGATATAAGACGATGCTATGCCGGGATTCACATTCATAAAGCCGGAACGGTCGGGCTTGAATGGAGGTGTGGCGATACGCACCGTCAACATAAACACATCGCCTTCGGCGGGATAGTTGGCCATGGAGTAGGCGCGGATGGTCGGTTCGGTGTTGACGCATTTGAGGTCGAACATCTTGAACTTCTCCCAAGAAGGAAGGTATTCAGTGCCAATCAAATCCTTGTCGAAATCAGCATATTTCAGGTTGAACTTCGGGATGCGGATCTGGGCATAGGAGCCTGGAATAAAGTCCAAGTGCGCACCTTCGGGCAGCTGTACCTTGAACTCCTTGATGAAGGTGGCCACGTTGCGGTTCGAGACCACCGTGCACTCGTATTCCTTGACATCAAGCACCGACTGCGGCACCACGATCTTCAGGTTTTCCTTCACCTTCACCTGACAGCCCAAGCGCCAATGGTCTTGGATCTGCTTTCGAGTGAAATAGCCTGTCTCGGTAGGCAGGATGGTACCTCCGCCTTCCACCACACGGCATTTGCACTGTCCACAATTGCCCTTACCGCCACAGGCCGATGGCAGAAACACCTGCTGGTCGGCCAGTGTGGCCATCAGCGAGCTGCCGGGCTGCACCTCCAGCTGCTTGTCATCGTTGATGGTGATGGTCACCTTGCCCTTGGGCGTAAGCTTGTTTCGGACAAAGAGCAGCAATGCCACGAGCAGGAGCACGATGCCCAAGAAAACGGCGATGCTTAAAACTATGGTTGAGGTGAAATTCACTTGTGTTAGAAATGATTTGCAAAAATAGGTTTTTTTTCGTCAGCGGGATTGCGTTTTTCCATTTTTCCCTATTTTTGCATTGTTGTTTTGTCTGAAATTGCAGAACGACAGACATACTTAAAGAAAGGCGTTGTACTAACCTAAATAATTCAGATACCCGCACTTCTTTTTTCTATGTGTTTTTGAATCAACTAATCAAGTTTTAAATGAATTTGGCGTTTTGGGTGTCGCGCTGCTAAAAAGAAAGGAAAAGTCTGATGAAGAAACTGCCATTTTTTATTGTTTTGTTATGTGCTTCATTAGTGTCGATGGCACAAGATGTGATTGTGAAAATAGACGGTTCTACCATACAGAGTAAAGTGATGGAAATCAATGGAACAGAGATTAAGTACAAGAAATGGTCAAACCAAGAAGGGCCGATATATTCTATTAATAAGAATGAAGTTGATTACATAAATTATCAGAATGGAGAAGTGGAATTGATTACGAGTGAAAACAATACTACTCAACCATTATGGTTAATAAATGGAAAAATGGAACGTGATGGTAGAGACTTTATTATTAATGGTCATGAGTTATCAGATGAAGAAGTTTGTTTGCTTGTTGGAGAGGAAAATTGTCGAACTTATCTCAAGGCAAGAAAACAGATTCGTGTAGGAAGGACATTTACCCCAATTTTTTGGGTTTCGTTTGGATTTACAGTAATACTTGCTGCTGCTAGAGAAGAAGCAGCAGTTCTTCCAGGATCTGTGGCCGCAGTAAGTCTACCTATGATGCTTATTTACAAAAACATAGGCAAAGAAAAAATGGATAGGATTGCAGATGAATATAACAAAAACGGTAGTGAAAGCGCATTTTCATATAAAATCTCTCCATCAATTATGCAATGTAATTCAGTTGAATCACAGAGTAATCTCGGATTAGGCTTGACATTTATTATGAATTTCTAATTCATTATACATCACAAACAATAACGGCGGGGTTTTGGAAATCCCGCCGTTATTGTTAAACATGAAGGGAATACATACCCTTTACAGTTTGATTCCCATAAACGCCATAAATGCGACACCCATCAAGCCGGTGATGATAAACGAGATACCCACGCCTTGCAGGCCTTTAGGGATCTTGGAATAACGCAGTTTCTCGCGGATGGCGGCAATGGCTACGATGGCCAACAGCCAGCCGATACCTGAGCCGAAACTGAACACTGCCGCTTCGCCAACGTTGCTGAAGCCACGCTCCTGCATGAAGAGCGAACAACCCAAGATGGCGCAGTTCACAGCGATCAGAGGCAGGAAGAT
>Ga0310786_10010990_pt1 | contig 11328 bp, 5 predicted proteins | sample AusTroGonzalo_MG_FD_203881 | JGI IMG/M metagenome (GOLD analysis project Ga0310786, IMG submission 203881) | Bovine rumen microbial communities from tropical cattle in Woodstock, Queensland, Australia - Gonzalo_03 (v2) (version 2) | ecosystem: Host-associated > Mammals > Digestive system >... | reverse complement strand
GGCATGAGGGCGACGTTCTGCCCGAAGTCCCGTCAGGTCATGGTGGGCGACAAGCCGTTCATCGGATACGATTCAACGGCCACGGGCGGCTTCTGGTCGAGACTCTTCGGCTGAGGCGCATCCCCCTTGTCAAAGACGCGGGAATTCTGTATAATATCTTGAATTTTCAACCAACAAGCGAAAACAACAGGAGCAAAAAATGTCAGGTCACAGCCACTGGGCCACAATCAAGCGCGCGAAAGGCGCGGCTGACGCAAAGAAGGGCAAGATATTCTCCAAGCTCGGCAAGGAGATAACGATCGTCGTGAAGGCGAAGGGCGGCGATCCCAACACGAACCCTACGCTGCGTACGCTGATCGCGAAGGCCAAGGCCGCGCAGATGCCGAACGACAACATTGACCGCGCCATCAAGAAGGGCACGGGCGAACTCGAATCCGCCGCGCTCGTGGATGCGACTTACGAGGGCATCAAGGGCGGCATCGCCATCGTCGTGAATGTGCTTACGGACAACAAGAACCGCGCCGCCGCAGAAGTCGGCAACGTCTTCAAGAAGAACGGAACCGAGTTCGCCAAGCAGGGCAGCGCAGGTCGTCTCTTCGACCGTCTGGGCCAGATCATGATCCCGGCGGCAGACGGTCTTGACGAGGACAAGGTTATGGAAGTGGCCCTTGAGGCCGGCGCAGAGGATGTGCTTGCCGAGGACGGCGGCTTCACGGTGAAGTGCCAGCCGAACGATTTCACCGCCGTCATGGATGCCGTCAAGGGCGCGGGCATTGCGGTGGACGAGGAGAATTCGAATGTGGGTCTCGTGCCGAACATGACCGCTCCCGTCTCCGACGTTGCCGTCGCCAAGGCCATCAACAAGTTCGTCGACATGCTTGAGGATCTCGAGGACGTCCAGGACGTGTTCACCAACATGGAGACCACCGACGAGGTGGACGCCGCTCTCGAAGCTGAGGGTTGATCGCCATGAAGCTTGAGCATATGGGATACAACGTCCAAGAGCCGCAGAAGCTCATGGACTGGTGGTGCGCGAACCTTGGCTTCAAGCAGGTCCATCCCGCGTTCATCGTGGATTCGACCGGTCAGATGGCGATAGAGTTCTACCGCAATGACGCCGCCCCGATTCCGGATTGGGCTAACATGAATCCAAACTCCATGCATATCGCATTCCTCTCTGAGGATGTTGATGCGGAGGCAGCTCGTCTGGTTGCCGCAGGCGCCACGCTCATAGAGACGGTGCATAGGCCCGGCTTTGACATGGTCATGTTGCGCGACCCGTTCGGGATGGCGATCCAGTTCGTCAAGCGCGGCACGTCCATTCTTTTCTGACGGGCTCCCGCTTTTCTTCTCCGCGCAGCAGGGGCGTGAGCCAATTGCAGTCTCCTGTATGCGCGGATGGTCGTGTCGTGTTGTCGACGCCTAGTACTGGAGTATGGATATGGATAAGTCAATTTCTCGCTTTCTTGTAATCTGTGCGATGATGGCGTTCGCGCTGGCGTCCTTCGCGGAAATCGGCTCCAACGCCGCGAAGGCGGCCTTTCGCGTTGACGGCGTAGCCGACAGGGCTATGGGCGTTGCGCTTGACGGCAAAACGCTCTACTGCATCGCGGGGCGTTCGCTCTATGCCCTTGATGTCGCCGATCCCCTGGCGCCAAAGGTCATCGGATGCCTGGATGGCATGGACAACCGCCGTCAGGTCGTGGTCGCGGACGGCTTTGCCTACGTCGTTTCACGCGAAACGGGGCTGCGAATCGTAGATGTACGCGACCCGCGGAAGATGCGCCTCCGCTCGCGCTACGATTCCGTTGAATTCGCGACTGGTCTTGACGTCGTCGGCAAGACAGTCTTCCTCTCCGAGAGAATCAACGGCGTCGAGGTTGTCGATGTCTCCGATCCAGATTGTCCTCGGCATATCTGCATACGCAAGACGGGCGAGTCGCAATCGAATCGCTACAGAAACGGCTATCTGTACTCTGGAGAATGGGGAGGCGGACTCGTCACCGTGTTCGACGCGCATGACATGTGCGCGTTCCGCGAAATCGGCACGCTTCGCCTCGGCGGTTTCGGGGACGGGCTTGAATTAGACGGGCGTTACCTATACTGTTCGACAGGACATGATGCGTGCCATCACCATGCGGCCCAGTTGCCGGCGGAGCAGCGGATCGGCGCCGGGCGCGGGCTCGACATCTTCGACCTCGCCGATCCTGCGAAACCCCGGCACGTCTCCCGCGTCGATTTTCCGGTCTTCAAACCGCGAGACGACGACTATTGGACAGTGCGCGTGGCCGACGGTATGGCCTTTTGCTGTGACAGCCACAACGGTCTCTTCATAGTTGATGTGCACGATCCAGCGTGTCCAAAGGTCATCGACCGCTTCTGCGTTCCCGAACCAGGCAAGAACTGGCCGTCTGGCGCGATCAGCTCCGTTGCCGTCGGCGAAGGCTGCATTTACGTGACAAGTTTTCCGGGCGGACTTTGGGTGGTTCCGGTCGCCGGCGTCAAGCCGCCGGTGCGCGACAAGGGAACTCCGCCGGCGAACGCGACCGTGGCCGAGGCTTATCCTACGGACAAGGGCAAGTTCCACGTCTATCGTCCGGCTGCGGCGGGACAGGCTCGCACGGCCTGTGTGCGCGGTGACGTGGTCTATGCGGCATTTGGCGATGCTGGGCTACACGTTCTAAGGATGAAGCCCGAGGACGGGTTTGAGAAGTTGGGCGAATTGCCGGGCGGCAAGCGCGTCACCGACTGCTGTTTTGTCGGCGATCGGCTTGTGACGGCGGAAGGGCTTGACGGCTGGGCAGTTTACGCGCTGGACGGCCCGACCCGATTCCGCGAAGTGGCGCGCCGTTCGACTCCGCCAGATGCGACCGTGGCATTCTGGTGCTGGCCGGCTGGGACGAAGCATGCAGTGCTCTCGTCGCGCAATGGACCGTATTGCGTGTTGGGGCTTGATGATTTCGCGCGGCCCGATCCGCTCTGCAAATTTCATGCGACCTGTCAGTGGGACAAGTATCTTCCGGACGCCCTTGTCGGGGACCGGCTTGCGATCTTGAACCCCTATTCCGGCCTTATCTGGGTCAACTTCTCGGGACCGGCGCCCAAGGCGGGCGCACGGGAAAAGCGCAACGAGCAGCAGGCGGGTTCGCAGGTCAACGGCCTCTGCGCGTTTGGGGATCGCTATCTCTACACCTTGGGCGGCCGTTACCAGTTCGTCCTGCCGGACGGTTCCAAGACGGAATTGCGCGCGTTGCCGCCCGTTCAGGGGGCTTGGAAGCAGAAGGCGAACAGGCCGTATTTTACAGGCATCCCGCGTTCTGACGGCAGGCTAGTGGCGCTTACTAACCGCAGCGGCTCGCGTTATGCCGTCTATGACTTTACCGATCCGCAGAATCCGAAGTTCCTTGACGCTGGAGAGCTTTCGGGACGTCCCGACCTTGCGGCATTTTGGAAAGGACATCTCATCATTCCTGCAGGCCATCAGGGGCTGCTGCTTTCCGTGCGCCCGTATGTCGGCGGTCGGCCAGCAGCGGCGGACTGAAGTCCCGATGGAAGGATATAGTACTAGATTCCGGTGACAATACTGGTATAATACACAATACGAAATCTTGTAACGTCAATGCACGGCATCAAACACATAGCTATAGCACGTTCTGACGTCTCCCTCTCTGGACGGGGGGGGGGCAAGCTAATTGCCTTGAAAACGCGGCAGAGGCGCTCTGCGCCGCGTTATACACGATTCCAGGCGACAGGCCGCACCGATGGGTGCGCGACCTGTCGTTTTGTTTTTCCTGAACTTCAACAACAAGGAGTAAACCAAGCATGAAAACTACAATCAAGATGATCATGGCTGCGGTCGCAGCAGGCGCGGCTTGCATGGCGTCGGCGCGGACGATGACCATGACGGTGAACCGGACTGGCGGCGAGGCGTCGTCGTTCGACTTCACTTTCGACGACGTCGGGGCGGGCACGACCAACTCGCTCTACATGGCCTTCGGCAATGCCGACGGCGGAACGGCCGACTTCTCCGGCTGGGCGTCCGTTCGCCATGTGGCCCAGGTGCCTGGCGACACGACCTCGCTCACAGGCGTTCTCCCGCCCGCAGGATGGGACGCTGATGTAACGCAACTGCGCTTCTTCCTTATGGGAGCGGACGACGTGCCAGGCGCGCAGCGCGTTGCGTTCATACAGGCCACTGGCAGCCAATATGTCCGCACGGATTACACCCCGACCGGCAGTGCAAGGATGGAAGGCGAATTCGCGCTGGATGACACAACGATCAGGCAGTTTTTGTTCATGGCGCGACCGACCGACAGTGATGAACGAGACCTATTTCGTTTGGCATGGATGGAAGATTACAGCACGTGGCACTATGGATACCAAACCACCCGTAAGAGTTCCGCTTCCCCATCAGCCGACACAGGCCGCCACACGTTTAGCGCCGACTGGCAAGGCGTATGGATTGACGGAGTCCAGAGGATAGAAACCGGCCTGTCGGCCCCTGGTGACTTCACCGCCGGGAGTACGTTACACCTTTTCGTTGGGCATTGGGGAATAAGCGACGGCAATCCAATCCCCGTTCGATGGGGCAAGTTCCGGCTCTACTCGTTCAAGTCGTGGGCGGATGGCTCGGACGACTCCACGCTCGCGCTCGACTTGCTGCCCTGCACGACAAACGGCGTGGCCTGCCTCTACAATCGCGCAGACGGCACCTTCTTCGGTAGCAACGGCACCGATGCTTTCGTGGCCGGGGACACCATCGCCGGATCCACAGGGGCGCCCGAGACCGCATCGGACCTCGTTTCCGTCTCCTCCGCCCGGAAAACGCTTGGCCTCTGGACCTTTAACGGCGTAAGCGGCGGGACAGTCGTGGGCGACCGCACGACGACCGCCACCTTCTCAAACCATGTCGCGCACGCCGGCGCCATGCGCCTCGACCTCGTGTGGCCAGATAACACTGCGGCGGACACGCCGCTTCCGACCTACACAAACGACGTCCAGTACGCCTACCTCTTCGACGGGCTGGACTGCACGAACCTCGTCCAGGTCTGCGGCTCGTCCATCCAGATCAGGCATAAGAACTGGAATAGCGCGACTGCGTCGGCCGATGCCTCGTGGAACAAACCCCATGCCTACTTGAAACTCGAGAACGCCGGGGCGCTCATCAAGAACCGCGACTGGACGCTTGAGGTCGTGGCCCGCCTCGACGACCGCTTCACCGGCTCCGGCTGGTGCCCGATGCTTATCCTCGGCACGAACACGGGCAACCGGGCGTGCTTCACCTGGCGGACGAACAGTGGAACCAAACTCAACAACGAATATGCCACGTCCGACGTGTCTCTGGGAAATCAGGCACTCAACTACTCCTACCCGCGCTACGACAATTTGTTCTTCAACCCAGCTGACACCACGGTTCGCCCGTGCGACGGCAACTGGCACCACATTGCGTGGAAGTGGAGCGAGTCCGCACGGACGCTTACGTACTATGTGGACTACGGCCCGGTCGTGAGCGTGAACTACTGGAATTCAAATGGCGTGAATCTGGAGCTGGATGACCACGCGGCGTTCAGCCTCTTCCCTTCCTCGGGCACTTGCAACCACCTTCCCACCATTCAGGCGGTGCGCCTGACGCGCGGCGATCGCCCCGTCCGCGACTTCCTCTGCACGTCCCGTTTCCCTTCGCTCCCGGAGACGGTCGGCCACTGGCGCTACGAGGGGACGCCGGGCGAGACGAACTGCTTCTTCGTGAAGGAAACATACATGCCGAACCGCACAGATCTGCGCCTTTGGAAGCAGTTCCAGAGCCGTCCGCTGCCCTACGTCGCGCCGTGGAAGCCATACGTGAGGCAAGGATCGGACGGCATCAAGAACCAAAGCGGCATCTGCGGCTCCACGAACGAGACGGTCGTGAGCACCAACGCCCAGGTTCGCATCCGCCGCTGCTACATGAATTGCATGCAGGAGAACCCGTGGTGGACGCTTCCCGGCGCAAACGGGTCGTTCACCTACGAGGCGTTCCTGCGGCTCGCCAGGAAGACGATAAGGGCGGGGGCAGAATGGGACCACAAGGCCGTCGTCTTCGCCGAGAAGGATGGACCCGGCGGCATGAAGGACTCCGCCGCCAGCGAGAAGTGGCGGGCCCTGAACTGGGGACTCTGCCAGGACAACGCCGCGGCCGACGCGCCCGGGGCGAAGATGACGCTTGAGACTTGGGAGGCGCCCGACGGCGACGAGGCGGGGAACGGCAGGAAGCGGAGCGATGTCAGTTTCTACGTCTCGACAAACGACTGGCATCACGTCGCGGTCACCTACGACGCGTCGGCGAAGACGCTGAAAATCTACGTCGATCACCGGTTGGCGAAGGACATCTACGGGAATGACATCAGCGTGACGATGAGCGAGGGCTACCACCTTACGCGCGGCGCGTCGATGGTCTCTCCCGGCGAGAACAACGCCCTGTACTGGTATGGCGGCATCATCGGCTCGCTGGACGAGTTCCGCGTCACGCGCCGCGCACTTGCGGTGGACGAGTTCCTGCGAGAGTCCGAAGGATACCCCACGATAATATCGTTCCGGTAAGGCGTGAAGGCGTTATTCTGGACACTGCTTATCTGCGTCGCCGCCGTCGTCTTCTACAAGTTTGCCGACGGGAAGATGTGCGAGGTGGAACGGGTGCGCGCATCTTGTAGGAACGCGCCCACGGCGCGTCCGCAAAACGACGAGGGTGGACGTTTCGTGGAAACGTCCCTACCTCTAGCCCCTGCGCCGTTTGAGCGCTCGGGCGAGGCGCGGCAGCCGGTGCGGATGGCCGTCATGGAGTTTCTCCACAAGGGCAAGCGACACAAGGAGGTGCGTTTCATTTCGGGCGAGAAGTCCGTGCTGGTGGGCGGCTTCGATAAGAATGTGGACATCAACCGCCGCATCGGCTTTGGGCGCGTCGTCGTCTATGTCGGCGAGGAACATCTGGCGACCCTCTTCATCCAAAAGGGCTGGAACCTCGACGTGGGCGAGGACGAGGAGCCGGAGATCGACGAAACGCGCAGCACGGCGACATGGCGCAAAGCGTGGCAGGACAAGAACGGCGTTGACCGCGTCTGCTCCTACACGGTGGGCGGCGACGGCGAAGGGCGCGTCTTCGTCGATTACGACTTCGGCGTCACGGAGACGGAGGCGCGGGCACTGGGAAGCGTTCCGTTCATTTCCTCCATCGGCCTCCCACCGAACCGCTGCCACGACCGCGTTTATGGCATGGGAACGACTCCTCATACGGCGCAGGACCCATCGGCGCTAGCGTCGAAGGGACCGCCCAACTACCAGAATGCCGTGCCGGTCGAGGAGGCGAGCGACACCTTCTTCTACGAGCCGGACAACGAGGCGCGTCACTTCACCCTCACGCTTCCCGAGGGCTTGGGCCAGACGGCGAAGTGGTTCGAGGGCCTGGACGGTTTCGGAACGGAGAACGAGGTGCAGAAACTGCATCTGCGCTATTTCGCCTTCGGCGATTTCTCCCAGGTCGGCGCGCTTGTCCGCACGAAGGGCCGGTTCATCATCGACCTCTGCAAGTCGTCGGCCCCGCTGCACAAAGGCGAACCCGCCTTCAACGGTGTCGATTTCTGGGCTGGCGATGCGCGGCACGTGCCGATTCCGCCGACGCGCAACCTGCTCCGCAACGGATCCTTCGAGCAGAACGGGAAGGACTGGCGCTGGAGCTACGGCGGGGGCAAGACGGATCGCGTCGCTCCCGGAGAGGAACACTTCGCGATTCTCGAAGGCGGGATGGGCGACGGGCGAGCGCTGCGAATCCGCCAGACGCAGTGTGGGGTCCTGCCACTCGTTTCCTCGTCCGTGCCCACCGTCGCCGGACGGAAATACACGCTTTCGTGGTATGCGCGGTCGGATAATCCCAACGGCAACGTCGTCGTTATGCAGTGCAGCGCGGGCCGGGACGGCACCGGGCGCGGACACTACAGCCACATCCGCAAGCCGGAACCCGTGAAGCCCGGCGCGGAGTGGAAGCGTTATTCCACGACTTTCGAGGGCACGGCGGCGGGCGTGTTCGTCCAGGTGAACGGCTACGATGCCTGGGTGGATCGGATCATGCTCGAGGAGGGCGGCGCCATGACGGACTACGTGGAAGACCCCGTCCAGGCGCGGCTTGTAACCTCGAATCCCGACAACGACCTCAAGCCGGGGCAGCCGATCAACGCGCGGCTGGAGCTGCGCGGCCTGAAGCCCATCTCCGGCACGCTCCGCGTGTCGGTGAAGAACTTCTACTGGGAAGAGGTGTTCGCCGAAACCTTCGATTTCGCGCTCGGATCTGAACCTTCAACCCTTCAACCTTTCAACCTTTCAACTTTTCAACCCGCGTCGGGCGCAGCGGAAGCGTCCTCGACGCTTCCGCTGCGCCTCGACGCGAAGCGTCTCGGCACCGGCGTGTTCGTCGTCCGCATGGACTTCGACGCGGACGGCAAGCGCTGGACGGACTACTGCCGCTTCTGCATCGCCGACCCGCTCGACAACACGCACCCGACGGCGATGTTCTTCTGCGGTGGTTGGGGCCCTTGGTTCGGGCGCATAGACCGCTGCGTCGATGTCGCCCGCAAGTCCAAGGAGTGGGGCTTCGGTTCGCTGACCTGCCAGTCCCTTCGGAACGAACTCTACTCGAAGAACGAGGGCACGGCGTCTCTGTGCCGCGAGAACAACTTGAAGCTCGTCCTCCATCCGGTCCTCTACGAACTGCCCCAGATGGACATGGAGAAGTGGAAGAGTCTGGAACCTAAGGACATCACCGACGACCTCCTCCGGCGGCTTGAGGACCTCGCCTACAAGTCGGCGAAGGAATGCGCGTCCGACGACACGCTCTGGACCTTCTTCAACGAGGAGGAGTCCATGGCGCGGCGCATCGGCTTCGAGAACCACTTCAAGCTCGTCATGGCTGCATGGCGCGGGTGCAAGCGCGCCTTCGACGAGCGCGGGCTGAAGCTGCGGTTCGCGCCCACCCACGGCGTCTCGCACTACTTCCGGGGCCGGAACTACGACGCCATCGACGGCTATCTCGAAACGGCGGGGAATCACGGCTTCCGTTACGACGCCGTTACGATCCACTCCTACCAGAACATCGACGGCTCTATCCTCGGCCCGAAGGACGCGGAGGTCGAGACGCAGCACCTCATCGACCGGATGAAGTTCTACGGCTACCCCGACGAAACGCCGATTCTCCTCTCCGAGTGCTTCAACATGCTGCCGTGGCGCGTGCCCGAGTGGGGCGCGGACGGCTGGTCCGACGGCTGTTGGTGTGGGCCGCCGTCGGAAGACTTCAGTTTGCGCGAGTTCGTCCACGCAGGGGCGATGGCGCGACTCTATCTGCTTGCCCTCAAGTTCTATCCGAAGGTCACGCAAGTGAACACGTGGATGGGGTATAAATTTGCATTTGTCGACCACGACCTCCAGCCCTTTGCATGGATGAAAATGGTGAACACTCTCGGGCACCTCCTCCCCGACCCGCGCTACTATGGCGGGGCGCGGCCATACCCGGACGTGCGCGGACATGTATTCATTCAGGGCGACAAGGCGATCCTCGCCGTCTGGACGAGCAATAACGACGTCGAGCGCGGGACGCGCAAGGGGCCGGTGCTGGCCATGAAACTGCCGGCTGACGCGAAGTTCGTCGACCTTATGGGCAACGAGCGCAGGGGCGACGGGCGCGCCGTACCGCTCACGCCCGCGCCGCTGTTCGTCGTCTCGGCGAAGAAGAACGCGGCGGCGCTTGTGGAGGCCGTCAAGACGGCGGAGACTGACGACCAGACGCAGGCCATCGAGACCGAGATTCGTCCGATGCAGGATGGCGCGATAGAAATGGAGATATCGAACGCCACTTCCGTCCCGCAGAAGGTGAAGGTCGGCGGAGGAAAGACGGCGACGCTTGCTGGCGGCGTTGCAAAGAAAGGGCGGATTGCGCCGCCGAAAGGCATAAAGCCGATGGAGATGTATTCGTTCACGACGAACTATCCGTTCCTGTCGAGGCCTTGGAAGATGTCGTACTTCTATGTTCCAAAGTGCGGCGCGAAGCCCGACTGGGCGAACATTCCGTCGCTGCCGATTGCCAACGAGGTGCGCCGCTCGCCTGCGAAGCCCGTCACGATGAAGGCGGATTACAAGATGGCATGGAACGAGCAGCGCCTTTTCCTTCGCGTGGAGGTCGAGGACGACGTGCCGCTCAGGCGGGCTGCGTTCGGCAGGGTCGAGCGGAACCATCTTTACCTGATTGACGAGTGCCTTGAGGTCTATTTCGACGCTTTTGCCGATGGACGCAGGGCGTCAATCGACGGCTTCGACGAGAACGACTCGCACTACGACTTCGCAGATGGCAGCGTCTGGCGGATGCTGGCCGTGAACTGGCAGCTCGCGCAGGGCACCACCTCCGCGACGGACGACGAGGTTGCGGAGAAGCTAGAGCAGAAGTGGACGCCAACTGAGAAGGGGTGCATATACGAAATCGCCTTCGCTCCGCGCTACCTTGCGCCCATCGAGCTGAAGCCGGGAACCCGCGCCTCGCTGGGCCTTTTCATTTACGACCGCGACACGCCCGCCGACAAGGGCGAAAACGGGCTTTCAAATGCGACCGAGCGCGGCAAGGTATGCAACAAGCTTCCTCGCATTTGGCCGGAGTTCATACTTGTGCCGTAAACAGGAGGAGGTTGAAATGTGCGAAAGGCTGGCAAGCGGAGCGATGACAAGACGCGAATTCGCGAAGGGCGCGATTGCCGCGTCGTTGGCGGCGGGGACGATGCATGGAGATGCGCATGCTGGCGCTTCCGCGATGAACTGGTGCGGAATGATGTTGACTATCTGACAGATAATCGGGTATACTGTCTTCGTTGCTTTCGGGTTGGTCTTTTGCACAACCGTGTAGGTTACACGGAACCGGCCCGAAAAGCAACATTAAACTGCATCCTCCTAGTCACGAATGGGATGCTAGTGAAAAAATCGTATAATATACGCTCAACAACCCAAGAAAGGTAGAAATCCATGGCAACAGGAAAAGCACTCAATGTAAAGCCGTATGCGGGAAATCCGCACGTTGCGCCTTCGCAACGCTACGGCGGCACAAGCCGGTTTGATGAGGGGGAAGTCGCACCATGCACCGCAGAAGCTTCGCTTCGGAGGGTACATTGCCGGAGGCAACCCGAAGGGCGCGCAAGCGTGTGCGCGGCAACGCCGAGGCGTGGGTCTCTACTCTACAAAACGTCTCTCGCGACATTGGCCGTTGTCTCATGCGCCGCGCTTTCGTGTGCGGCCGGTGCTGTGCCCATCGAGGTACAGGGGCTC
>Ga0310786_10010989_pt1 | contig 11329 bp, 6 predicted proteins | sample AusTroGonzalo_MG_FD_203881 | JGI IMG/M metagenome (GOLD analysis project Ga0310786, IMG submission 203881) | Bovine rumen microbial communities from tropical cattle in Woodstock, Queensland, Australia - Gonzalo_03 (v2) (version 2) | ecosystem: Host-associated > Mammals > Digestive system >... | reverse complement strand
CGTATTCGTCGTGTTCTTCTTTCTTCTTTTTGCCTTTGTTTGATTCTTCCTCGTCATCACCGTATTCTGGTGGGTAATCCTCATACGGTCTGTTAGCACGGAAACGTTCGTGGAATTGGCGTTTGAGCGCTTCGCCGCCGTCCAAATACATATACGGAGCTTCTTTTTTGCCAACATTCATAGTGCGTTTTGCTGGTTTTGTGTTGTGAACAGCAGTAACAAGGTCGTGCAGGCTTGCGTTTTTCTTAGCTGGGTCTTTCACATCGGAAGTAGCGAAGTACATTTCACCGTGGCTGTAGTGGAAGAATATCCAGTTCTTTTTGTCAAGTTCAATGTAGCAAGTGAACATATCTCCGTTGTAGAGGTTAGCATATTCCACAAAACCATTTACTGAGCGGTCCACTTTCGTGTTGCCGAGCATATAGATTCCAAGCTGACCGACAGAACGGTAGGCGTGAGCTGCCGAATCCCAAGCAAAGTCAAGTTTTGAGAATGTGATGGTGTGTTCCAATTCTTTTGGTATTTTACGAATATCACCATATACCTTAATATCGTTAAGGCACTCGTCAGCTTTAGCTTTGCCTAACAATTCGGTAAGACCGATTGCAAACGCATTTGAGTTTTTGTTTACACCTTTTAATGATTGACGGTTGTTCAGCGTGTCGGCCAAAGCTTTTATAATACCATCGTCGAACATAAAGTCAACTGTGGTGAAAGTTTCCATAGTTACACGTCCCGATGTCATATTGTGCGTAACGGTTCCGTATGTTCCAACTTTCACTTGTCCAAAATCAAGTCCCAGATTCAAAGCTCCTTCACCTGTTGAATTACAATATTCACGGTGGTATGTGATTAGATTGCCACTTTGTTTGCTGTCAAGAATTTTCTCTTTCGAACCTACTTTATATAAATGGCTGTTTTTGTCGTAGTACAAATAGCCATTTGCACTCATCATAGGAACATCCTTTGTGTGACGTTTTGGCGATGTGAATGCCGTGTAAATGCTTGTTCGTCTTGAATCTGTGTAGATAGAAGCACCAACTGCGTTGGAATCCAAGTCAAACATGTTGTCGCTCACAGGAATGAAAATTTCCAATGGGTTTATGTCGCCCGCAAATTTGAACCACGTCGGTTTGATTTTCGCACATTGGTTGTCAATCAATACGTTACCATCGAAGTTCAGATATTCATGGGTTGACATCATTTTATAGTTACCATAATAACTGTAAACCGATGAAAGCTTGAAGTTCTCTGATTCTTCCAACTTACCTATACCATATGTATGAAAAGCCGTATCGACTTTGATTTTGGTAAGCGGAAGCGGATGTTTCACTTTGTTTTCATCAATGTAGTCGTACATACCGTGACCAGAGAAGTTGTTTCTACCTTTTACAAAGAATGTTGCGTCATATACTGAATGATATTTGTGTTCTCTGTCGGCTAACAACTTGGCAGTGCGGAGTGTATCCATGTATGCCTCTTGGCGAATGGTGATTATGCTATCTTTATTAGGCACTATTCGCGAGTCTGCGACATCAATATATGGAACTTGGTGCGCACCAATAATATACTGCTTCAAATCGTATGTCGCGTACGGAGAAAGGAAGTTAAGTGTGTCTTGTTTTGGATGTACGGAATAGAAGTGCAAATCGCGGCGGTCGGAATTCAAATCTTTCGGGTCGCCGAGTGCGATTTGTTTTGTGTGCATATCCCACGTGAATTTTGTGAGGTAGCAGATGTACATATTTTTAGGCAATTGTACCAACGACAACGTGTCGTTGGTTGTGAAATTTGCTTTCTTCGTTGTGTAGTCAATATTAGCTTTTACATTCTTGGTTTTAAACGCAAGTTCGTCCAATGCGCCGCCTTGTGTGAGCAAATCGAAATCGGCTGTGTCGGCGTTCACGATTTTTTCCTTGAAATCGAAAGTGTTTGACGTAAGTTTTGCTTCGCTGAACGTGTATTTACCCCAGCCGCCAAGACCTTTTGGCGTGTAAATCAAACCTCCCGAAAGAGTTGTAGAGTCACCATACATCTTGAACGCCTTGCCTGTTTCCACAGCCCACAATTTGTTTTCATATGGTTCCCAATGTATGTTCACACTTTCTCCGTTCACGCTTGGCGATTCAGGCCCAGCACTTTGTTGTTTAATATTAAATGTGGTTGCAAAACCATTGGTAGAGTCGGGGAAGAACGTAAAGCCTTTTGGTCCCGAAACTGATTTTGAACTAAGGTAATCAAGTGTTCCGATACCACGTAATCCCTTCCAACTCAAGTTGATAGTGTCGGTGAATGTACCTTTGCCTTTATACGTTTTGTAGCCTGATTTTCCTGTTACACGGGTGAAACCAAATGAATAATCAGGTTGAACCACAATGCGTTCGCGGATATTTTCGAAAATGTCGGCAGAAATCAGTTCTCCATTGAAAAACAATGCGTCGGTAGAGAAGTCGTTCACACTGTCAATTACGAATGGATCGACCTTGTAATAGAATTTGTTACGGTCATATACGCCGTTGTAAATCTGTGGATGGTCATAATATACATACGAAATTTCCTTGCTGTTGAAAATCGGGTACTGCGGGAAATCCTTGATACTTGATTTGTTGTTCGGGTCGTCAATCAGGATGTCGCCGGTAACGTGTTCAATGGAGTTCTTGATTGGAACAAATTCCTTTACACCGTATTGGTTCTCGGTGAAACTTTTAACCTTAATTTTTAGAGAATCAACGTTTTGCAGGTTGATTTTGAAGTTTTCATAATTAAAGTCGAATCCACGGCCGTAGAACGTGAACAAACCAGTTTCGATAATTCCGTCGAATTCAAAGTTTCTGTTTTTCGACATAGTGAGCTGACTACCACGAGGATAGAACACCACGTTCTGCGAGTCGGAAACTTGGATTTTCGACACACCAACCATATTCAAATCCAAGTTTGACAAATCCAATGTGGCATTTGACATACCTTTCATATCATGTTCCGATTCGAATTTAATCACATCGTAGTCGATTTTGCCGACCACGGCGTCAAGATATTCGTAGGTACGTTGTTTGATTGTTAATGTGTTGGTTTTTGCATCGAATGTTATCAGACCACGGAACGAAAGATCCAAGCACAAATGAATTGCATCTTGCTCAGGCATACGCATATACGAAGCATATTCCTTTACCGTGAATGTTTCCGTTTGTTTTGCCTTGCTCATACGGCGGAGTGCAACCAATGGGTGTATTTCGTTGAACATTCCGATTTCGCGGTAGCGGGCCTCACGGAAATAGTTCGACGATTCAAAAGTCGCTTTGCTCAATGTGGCACCCGACATTCCGCCCATTTTCATTTCAGGGTTGTCGATTTGCCACGTCAATTGTTGGAAATCCATATCGAGCATGTGGTACGAGTTGAAATACGGGCTTCGCGAAAGATTTTCGGTGTCGCCGTCGCGGATAAGGTTCACGGTGCGGGTCGCTACATTATATTTGAACATCAAGCCAGGATGGTAGATGGAATCCTGCTCAATGTAGATGCTGATTGCGGCATTACGGCTGACAATGCTTTCTTTTTGGAATGTGTAGCCAACCGATGATGTTTTAAAAATCTTCTTGCCGTTGTTTGTAAAGTCAAGAGTGGCAGGTTCTTGCACCGTTCCAGAACCAATAAAGCGGGAACCATTCATACTGAAACCGCCACGGTAGTCTATACCTGGATAAATGTCTTTTATAACGAACACGTTTTGGTACGATTTAAATCGGGGATAGGTCATGTCGGCTGGCGATTTGGCAGGAATGGTTTTGTCTTCCAACGAACCAAAAATTTTGTCGGAATAGTAGGTTTCGTTTGTAAACCACACTGAATCAGCTTTGTAGCTCGATTTAGTCATGTCTATAGTGTATTTGCTCAATTCCGCAAAAACTGATTCTGTGTTGAAGTTTGAGCGTTCCCACGTTACTTTTCCGCCATCGCCAACCCATTGATTATCAAAAGGAAGATAGTAACCGCTTGCTTGATAAATCAAAAATGAATTGCCAGCCGATGTACATTGGAGATTTGTTGGCGGCATTATTACTTTTGCCACATTGTCTTCAAACGAGAACGTGAACGATTTCACGCGGAGCAATGTCCACGTAACCGATGCTGAAGAGTAAATTTCGTGGTTTGAAAGCAACGACAATGCGTTTTTACAGAATTTGTCGGCAACGTTCAACGATTTGGTTTTCAGCAAGTAACGAAAAGCATCGTCCCATGCGTGATAACTTTTTGCAGGTTGGTCGGTTGTGAAGAACAATTCAACCGTTTGTAAATAATTATGGAAATGTGGACTTGGTTTTCCGTATTTTTTCAGCAATGCGTTTGCTGTAGCCACAATGCGGCTTTTCTCCTCACGGTCGATGGAGCCGGAATCCCAGGTTTTCTTGAATTGCTTCAGATATTTCTGTAAATCAGAACTTTGGGCTGAATTCGAGAAAAACTGTTCCATTTGTTGGAAAAATAACACTTCGTCGTCGGCAAATTGCTTGATTTGCTGTCCGTTCGATACAAGAGTTGTACAAATAAGTGTACACAGTAAAATGATTTTCTTAAAACGTACCATAGTTATTTTCGTATAAAAGTTACTATTGTCCAATTATTTTTAGATTTTGATGTGATATATTGTAAACCAAATGATTCCGCTGATTGCTTTATGTGGGCGACATCTTCGCTGTAGAAACCACTCATAATCGCTAATCCGTTGTTGTTCACTGCATTTGCTATGAATTTCATATTTTCCACAAGCACATTTCTGTTAATGTTTGCTAAAACAATGTCAAATTGTTTGTTTTGCAGCACATCAAGCGTTGCTTGTTGTATGCTGACATTCGTTATATTGTTCAGCGTCACATTTGTGCGAGCGTTTTCTACGCTGTTTTGGTCATAGTCGAAAGCAAACACATTCGTTGCGCCCAACAGCGAAGCAAAAATTCCCAAAATTCCTGTTCCGCATCCGCAATCGGCAGCTGTTTTCCTCTGAAAATCAACATCTTGCATGGTTTGCAAAATGAGCGACGTGGTTTCGTGCGTTCCCGAACCAAATGCCATACGGGGTTGTATCAGAATCTCATGCAAATAGCGCTTTTGGGGTTTACAGTCAGGTGTGCGGATTACAATGTCGTTGTTGATTTCAACCGAGGTGAACGTGTCTTCCCATTGTTTGTTCCAATCATCCGAAGCCTTGAATTCAATGGTGTAGGGGAATGTTCCCAGACACGATTCCCGTTGCTGCAGTGTATCCTGCAATTGTTTTGCATCATAAAGCGCGCATTGTATATATGCTTTATATTGTCCGTTTTCTTCGTTGAAACTCTCGAATCCGATTTCGGCCAGAAACGCCGTAAGAAGTTCCTGAGCGTCAACAGAAAGACAATGAGAATCGCATGTGAATTCGTAATAATCCATACAAACACTAATTGCCCAAAGTTCCGTTATTTTCTCTTTTCAGCGGTAGAATTTCGGCGCTACTTATTAACAATTTTTCTACGAAAATCTATTATTTTTCCACAAACGTTCTTACATTTTCATATGTAAGTTCCATCAATTTTTTGAGGGCTTTGTCGCTTACCCACGCAACGTGCGGTGTAATGAGTAGTTTATCTTGGATTGATTCATCGAGAAGCGGAGATGATAGGAACAAAGGTTCTTTCTCCATCACGTCGAGGCAGGCTCCAGCTATGCGTTTTTCTTTGAGAGCCTGTGCAAGCGCGTTTTCGTTGATTATGCCGCCACGGCCTACGTTTACAATGTATGCGTTGGGCTTCATTTTATGGAATTGTTCCGTTCCTATCAAACCTTTTGTCTGTGGATTGAGCGGAGAATGTATGGAAACAATGTCGGCTGTCTGCAAAAGTTCATCAAGTGTAAGTTCTTGATAATCATTTGTATGGTTGTTTCCCGAAGTTGAATAATACACGACCTTGCATCCGAAAGCTGATGCCACTTGTGCCACGCGGCGGCCAATCGTTCCCAATCCGATAATTCCCCACGTGCGGCCGTTCAATTCCATATAGCCTGGACCAATGTGCGTGAACAGATGTTGGTTTGAGTATTGTTTCGATGAAACGTAGTGCGAATAATATTCGGTGTGTTGGAGCAACGAAAGCAGCATTGCAAATGTGTGTTGAACAACGCTTTCGGTGGAGTAGCCCGCAACATTTTTCACAAAGATTCCTTTTTCCTTCGCATATGTCAAATCAACGTTGTTCATTCCAGTAGCTGTAAGGCAAATCAGTTTTAGGGCTGGGCAGGCGTCCATTATTTCCTTGTCGATAATAACTTTGTTTGTGATGATAATTGACGCATTATCAATGTGTTGCAATCGTTCTGCATTGTTTGTCGTTGCAAAAACACGAAGATTTCCTAAATTCTTAAACGAGTCGAAGATGCAATTTTCTCCGATTGTTGCCGCATCAAGTACTACTATTTGTTCCATAGTTTTTTGTTTGTTCAAAGATAAGAGAATTTTATTCATGATGCATAATCATACAAACCTTCCTTATTTCTTCCATTTTTAGAAGGTTATGATTGAACTTGTGTCAATGTTGCTTTTTTGTAACTCCCTGTCGTACACAAAGTAAGTGAAAAACACGCTGTCGTATGGAAATGCTGATTTTGCGAGTGTGATGTCGATACACACTTTAGCTTTGATGAATTTATGCTGGTTTTCGGCACGCAAACGGGGTATTCTATAACTGAAATTGTATGGTAATTGCGAAGAATTTCCGTCTTGTATGGAGTAGGCGGTCGCATAAAAATTCTGTTGGAACGTGTCAATATACGGTGCGACGGTGTCTTTTGCCTCTAAACCGAAATTTCCGTCGCCGTCATATAACATAAATGAAAACATAATTTTATTGTCGGCGGAATCGCTTACCACTGGCGCGTACAAAAATTCCACCTGCGGAACATTGTCGTATTCCGGATAGGTATTGTGGCAACTTGCTAACGCAAGCAGTACAATTATATATATGTATAGTCGCTTCATACAAAAGAAAGCGCATTTCGCGCTTTCCTCTTGCAAAATTATTTTTTTATAAGGGAAATTATCCAGAGCAAAGCGATTGAGCCAACTGTTGCGCTAATTAATTGCCAAAGAAGACCTCCGCCTCCAAACAACCAGCCACCTATAAATCCGCCGACAATACCGATTAAAAGATTGAGCAACAAACCTTTACCTGCGCCACTGAAGATTTTGCTTCCTAAAAATCCCGCTAATGCGCCAATTGCAAGTGATAACAAAAGACCTAGTACCATACTTTTAAATTTTAGTTTGTAATACTTTTATCCTTACAAATATACGTTTTTTGATTCAAAAACAAATCTGTGGTAAAAGAGTTCAACGAAAAAAGATTATATCTTTGTTTATTAATACTTATGGAATGAAACGGTTTGTTGTTATATTTTTATTGATGTTATTGCAAATGGTAGGTGGAATTGCTCAAAATGCATTTTGTAATAAAAAGGGAACTTTTTTGCTTGATGAGTATAATATGTGTGTGTTAGACCGTTTCTATATGAATGGTAAAGCGGGCGTGTGCCGTTGGGATTACAATAAACAGGCAGCCGTGGTTCTTACGTTCGACGATTGGACGCCGGGTCAGTTTCCTCTTGTGGTTCCTACGCTGAAACGGTTCGGAATGGTTGCTACTTTTTTCCCAATACCGAATAATATACTGTCGTCTGAATTGGCGTGGAATGCCGTGAAAACCACAGTGAATAATGGCAATGAAATCGGTAACCATTCGTGGTCGCATCCTGATATGACAAAACTTTCCGCTATCAAATTGCAGGATGAGATTTGTAAATCAAAGAATTTGGTGGAGGATAACGTGCCAAAGGAGAAATCTATTTCGTTTGCATATCCGTATGGAACTTTCAATCAACAAGTTGTGGATTCTCTTCGGGCAAACGGATATGTGGGCGCTCGTGGCGTATGGCGAATCAGCGATTATTCCTACGATTTCGCTAAAAACGAGAATGATTATTACAATATCCGCATTTATGGCATGAACGAACAAACGAAAAATTCTATGTATTTTTCTGAAGTAGAGAATGTTATAGATGGAGGAGGATTGCTCACGTTTTTGTATCACAGCGTGGATGACGACTTGAATTCCTACAAAGACAGCTGGTACGCACAAGTAAAACTTGATTCTCTCAGGGAACAACTTCGTTTTTTGAAGAAAAATGAGGATAAACTGTGGATTACAACCTTTGGAAATGCTGTTTTGTACCACCGAGAAGCGAATTGCGTCAAAACATCTGTTTCAGAAAAAAAAGACCGGATTATTGTGAATCTTACAATCTCTGATTTTGATTTGTTGCAATTAGTTCCTCAAAATCAGTTAGTTCCGCTTTCTGTAGTGCTTTATACCGAAAGAAAAATCAAACGCATTGTTCAGAATGGCGTTACAATTCCAATTGAGGCGCAAACGTGTTGTTGGGTACGATTCCGTGCGGTGCCAAACGGAGGCGAAGTGACGGTGGAGTGTGAGTAAGTATGATTTTTTCTTGTTTTTTAGTTCGCAATAAAAAAGCCTCTACTCGAATGAATAGAGGCTTTTTTTGAAATATCTTCAAGAAATTATTTCACTTCCCAAGTGTCGTTGGTCATCAACAATTCTTGGAAGTTGTGATATTTTTTCTTTTCCGAAACTTCTGCTATCTGTGCTTCAACGGCATCGTTGTATGTTGGAGCCTCAACATCGCGGATAACGCCAAGAGCGATAGGGAAGTCAGGGCCTTCCATCAATGCGAGTTTCAACTGCAATGTGTTGTCTTCGCAGTGTGCATCGTGAACCAAAAGGTCTTTTTCGGTGATACCGTTTTCACCAAGTTTCACAACCTTGATGCCGAATCCGTCTTGCATAAGACCAAACTCGTTATTTTCGCCGAAAACCATCGGTTGACCATGTTTCAGGTAGATTGCGTTTTTCTTACGTTCTTCTGGTTTGTACACGCTTGCATGCGTTCCATCGTTGAAAATGACGCAGTTTTGAAGAATTTCGCAAACAGAAGCACCTTTGTGTGCTTGCGCAGCCTTCAAAACTTCTACTGTTCCTGCTGCATCTGTTGCAACGGCACGAGCGAAGAAGTGACCGCGTGCACCGAAACAAAGTTCTGCTGGACGGAATGGGTCTTCAACTGTTCCATAAGGCGATGATTTGCTGACGAAACCACGTGGCGAAGTGGGAGAGTATTGACCTTTCGTCAAACCATAGATACGGTTGTTCAAAAGAATCATGTTCAAGTCGATGTTACGACGGTTTGCGTGGATGAAATGGTTACCACCGATAGCCAATCCGTCGCCGTCGCCAGAAATTTGCCAAACGGTCAATTTTGGATTTGCAATCTTGCAACCTGTTGCAATTGCAGCAGCACGTCCGTGGATAGTGTTCATACCGTACGTTGCCATGTAGTGAGGCAGACGGCTCGAACAGCCAATACCAGAGATTACAGCTGTGTCGTGTGGAGCGACGCCGATTTCAGCCATCGCTTTTTGCAATGATGCCAAGAAGAAGTGGTCACCACAACCCGGACACCAACGTGGTTGTCCTTTCTTAAAATCTTTTGCTTCGTATGTTATATTTTCCATTGTACTATCCTCCTATTTGTTATAAATGTCAGTGAACGCCTTAACCAAGTCTGCCACAGCAAATGGCTGACCTTTAACTTCGTTGAATTGGAATGGTACGAAGTTGTCAACTTTCATACGCAACCAGCCAGCGAATTGACCAAGGTTTTGTTCTGCAACAACCACTTTCTTGTATTTTTTCAATACTTCTGCAGTGTTCTTTGGAAGTGGGTTGATGTATTTGAAGTGCGCAAGAGCAACTTTTTTGCCACTTGCCTTCATTTCGTTCATTGCAGCGTGCAAGTGACCGTACGTTCCACCGAAACCTACAATCAACAATTCTGCATCGTCCTTGTCGCCAAGTACTTCAACGTCAGGTACTTGGATTTTGTCAATCTTTTCTTGACGAAGATGCGTCATTAAGTTGTGGTTTTCAGGATTTGTTGAAATTGCACCTGTTTTGCTGTCTTTTTCCAAACCGCCAAGAATGTGCGTGAACCCTTCTGTTCCAGGAACAGCCCAATAGCGAACGCCATCGGCGTTACGTTGATACGGAGCCCACGAACCTTTCATATCAGGCGTTACGTATGGAGGTTTGATTGCAGGATATTCTTCCAATTTAGGAAGTTTCCATGCAGCCGAACCGTTTGCAACGTAAGCGTCTGTCATAAGAACCACTGGTGTCATGTGTTCCAATGCAATTTTACAAGCCATATATGCCATGTCGAAACAGTCGGTTGGCGAAGCAGCTGCAAGCACTGGCATTGGCGATTCACCGTTACGGCCGAACAATACTTGAAGCAAGTCGGTTTGTTCCGATTTTGTAGGAAGACCGGTTGCCGGTCCACCACGTTGTACGTCAAGCACAACGATAGGCAATTCCATAATCACGGCCAAGTTCATCGCTTCCGATTTCAAGCAGATACCCGGACCCGAAGTCGATGTACAAGCCAATGCACCACCGAAAGCGGCACCGACAGCCGATGCACATCCTGCGATTTCGTCTTCGCATTGAACGGTAGTCACGCCCAAAGATTTGTGTTTTGACAATTCGTGAAGCACGTCGGTTGCAGGAGTGATAGGGTATGAGCCCAAATATAATTTCAAACCTGCTTTTTCGGCAGCGGCAATCATACCGTAGGCGGTTGCCTTGTTACCGTTGATGTCCATAAACACGCCTTTTTGTTTTGTGGCGTTGGCACTTTCAATGCGGTATGTCGTAGCCGACGCGTGTGTGTTGTGTCCGTAGTCGTAGCCAGCGTTCAGCACTTTTATGTTAGCTTCGGCGATTTCAGGTTTTTTAGCGAATTTCTGACGAAGCATTTCTTCAGCATACGGAACGTTGCGGTCGAACAACCAGCAAACCAATCCCAATGCGAACATATTTTTACAACGAACAGAAGATTTGAAATCCAAACCAGAGTCTTTCAACGCTTCCACGCACATTGACGTGATAGGAGCGGCGATGACCTCGTTTTTGATGCCCATTTCTTCGAACGGGTCGTTCGTCTGGAATTCAGCTTTTTTCAAGTCGTTTTCCTTGAACGAATCTGTATCTACAATAATAATAGAACGAGAAGTACAGAATTTATACTGAGTTTTCAACGCAGCGGGATTCATAGCGATAAGCACATCGCATTTGTCGCCCGGAGTCAAAACTTTCTCAGCACCAATGTGTACTTGGAAACCAGATACACCCGTCAATGAGCCCTGCGGGGCGCGGATGTCTGC